>Ga0209726_10000097_pt1 | contig 175491 bp, 158 predicted proteins | sample Subgrocontami54m_FD_187453 | JGI IMG/M metagenome (GOLD analysis project Ga0209726, IMG submission 187453) | Subsurface groundwater microbial communities from S. Glens Falls, New York, USA - GMW46 contaminated, 5.4 m (SPAdes) (version 3) | ecosystem: Environmental > Aquatic > Deep subsurface...
CTTCTTCTAACACAATCAAGATTTTACCGAATAAATCGGATAAAATCTTACCTTGTAAATAGATTAATTCTAGATATTCCAATAGCCAGGTAATAAGCAAGTATCTTATACAGGATGTAAAATTCAAAAGGCAGCAAATAATGTAATATGAAACAAACTGAAGCAAGAAGGTTGAATTTAGAAATAGTTATCAGGCCACAAGCAAAGATTAAGTCTAGACAATGGTGGACTAACTCTTACAAAAAAATCAACCGGTTTCTCAATTTATATCTGCCTAAAAATAAATCGTTGTTTCTTAAAAGGAAGGGGTTATCCTTACTTGTAACAAATGATAAGGAAATACGGGATTTAAATAAAAGGTTTCGAAAAAAAAACAAACCAACTGATGTTTTATCTTTTCAACTTGAGAGGAAGAATCAAATAAAACAAAAATATCTGGGCGATATCATAATATCTGTAGAGACTGCAAGAAAACAAGCACATATAAAGGCGGTTAGCATTGATAAAGAGCTTAAAATGTTATTTATACATGCTTGTTTACATTTACTCGGGTATGATCACATGGCAAAAAAAGAAGCAAAGATCATGTTCTTACTACAGGAGAAAATTCTAGGCAAATGCTGTTAACTTCCAAAGAAATGAGAGTTATAATTTGATTCGCTAAGTACTAAAAATGAAAAACTTATTTGTATTTAATAATCTAACAAAAAATAAGGAGAAATTTGAACCATTAAATCCTCCATCTATAACTATTTATACCTGTGGACCAACTGTATATGATCACTCTCATATTGGTCATGCAAGATCTGCAATAAGCTGGGATTTTATTGTCAGATTTTTAAGATCAACCGGATACAAAGTAAGCTGGACAAGAAACATCACTGATATAGATGACAAAATAATAAATAAAGCAAAAGAAGTAAATCTGCATCCGGATAAAATTGCAAGGATTTACACTCACTCATTTCACGAGGACATGCTTGCGCTTGGAGTTGAATGGCCTGATTTTGAGCCCCATGCAACCCAGTATTTATCACAAATGTATGATTTTATAAATGAACTTATTAAAAAAGGGAAAGCATACCAAATAGAAAGCGATGTATATTTTTCGGTAAGTGCCTCAAAAAACTATGGGCAATTAAAAGGACAATCAGTTGAAGAACTTGAAAAAGGTTTTGAAAGGATAGAGCCAAATCCAAAGAAAAAACATAAACTTGACTTTGCACTCTGGAAAGGTATAAAAGACAAAAATGAATACAGTTTCCAAAGTCCATGGGGAAAAGGAAGACCAGGCTGGCATCTGGAATGTTCAGCCATGAATTACTCAATCTATGGAGAATCAATTGACATTCATGGCGGTGGAGATGATTTAATCTTTCCCCATCATGAGAATGAAATCGCACAATCAGAATCGCTAACAGGTAAAGTATTTTCTAAATACTGGATGCATAATGGAATGATTATGGTTGATGGAAAGAAAATGGCTAAATCAGAAGGTAATTTTGTAACAATAAAAGATGCTTTAAGATCAGTTTCAGGAAATGCACTAAGGCTTTTTGTTTTAAACACTCATTACAGAATGCCACTGAATTATACAAATGAAGGTGTTTTTGCAGCGCAAAATGGCATAAATCGCCTTCAGGAAGCGCTTGATAATTACGAAGCTTCAAATGGAAACATGTTAAATATTGAAACAAATGAGTTTGTAAAGGAATTCAATGAATCCATGGCAGATGACTTCAACAGTTCACAGGCATTATCTGTTTTATTTAAAATAACAGATCTAATAAACACAGAGAAAAATAAAAAGAAGAAGCATGAATTACAGAGTACACTGATTTACTTGTCCGGGGTGCTGGGTCTAGATCTGCAGAATGAAAACTTAAGTCCGAATTTCATACGAAAAAATATTTTAGATAAATTAATAGATAATCTTATTTCGTGGAGAACAGAAAGCAGAGAAAAAAAAGATTATGCAAGTTCTGATAAAATCCGTGATATTTTAAATAATTGTAGAATTGAGGTAAAGGATCTACCTGAGAATAAGTACAAATGGCAGATAAAATTATAAAGGCTATATTAATAACTATCCTATTATTCTTCCTTACCGAAGGATATTGCTCAGCTAAAGTTATATTTTCTAAAGAAATATATCTAACGAATTTAAATCACTTAAATATTACTAATGAATCAACAAAAAATATAAAACAGCTTAAAGAACTAATAGAATCCAAGAGACCAAAAGCAATATATCTGGAACAATGGATACTTCTGGAACCTCACAATAAAAAACTTATAAAGAGACTTCATAAAATTGCACAAAAAAATAAAATTAAATTTTATCTTGTAGTAGGTAAAAATAGCTGGATAGGTGACAGGGGTAAGACTAACACACTTTTTTATCTAAATCAGTACAGAAAATACATTGATGGAATAGTCTTAAGGACTGAACCAAACAAAATCAATGTCTGGAAAGATGATCCTGGTATAAAAGCTCAGATACTAAATCTGATGCTGGATGCATATTCAGCTATTTATATAGAAGCAAAAAAGTATGATAAACAGTTTATTGCAGAGTTCCCATTCTGGTATAGCGATTTTAAAGGTCCTTTAAAACCGTTCCCAGAAGATGTTTGCACATATTCAAGCAAAGTTATTTTTCTTATTGACGATCCAAAGAAATTAAATGATTTTTCTGCTGACTGGAATGATATTACCTGCATCTACAACATAAATCTAACCAAAAGAGCTACTACATTAAATGATGAGAAAATAAATGAAGTATTAAACAAATTAAAATCAACAAATACTTTTTATTCAAACTTTAACGGATTTATTATTGATTCAGATTCCCCACTTTTAAATTAAATACAACCCTGATAAAGGATAATTTAAAGGGTTAGCTCTATTAAATCAATATTATCTTTTAGGTAAATTTGCCGATTTCTTCTTTGAGGGTTCAAGTGAAGAAATTAAACAAATTATTAATCAAATTAATCTCAATTGCACTAATAATTGGAAATTGTAGTCAAGTACTTGCCCTATATATACCAAAAGAAAATGATGCATCTTATTATGTTAAAGAAAAATTCTTAGGTAGGTGGGACATGCAGACAATTGTCACTGACTCAAATTGTCCATTCGTCCTAAAAGGAACAACAACTGAATCAAACCTAGAGATAGCACCAGTCCCAAACTCTGAACCTGGAAGCAACTTATTAAAAACTTCTTGGCAGGGAGGCCAGTGGAGTAAAAGCTCTGGTACACTTAAAATTTTAAATAATAATGAAGCTGTTTCTGAAAGAATCACTGAATATACCACCAAGGACAATAACAGCTGGAAGGCAGTTTTAATTGATCATTTAAGATTAAGTGAGAATGATACTATCCACTCGGAAAGTATAGTAATACAATACAAAAATAATGCTCTTGTAGGAAAATACAAAACATATTCAATCCTTACAAAATTAGATTAAAAATCAGTAACCTAATTCAAGCGACATACATAATAAAATTCTTATTAATTTTTTTAAACTAATTCACAAATCAGCTTAAAAATAAATTTTGAAACTATAATTTAAGTTGTTTCAATAAACTCAACAAAATTATGGATAGCACCATCTTTCAAGAAACAATAAAGATTTCAATATCACAATTAGGATTAATAATTTTTGTTGTTCTATTATTTATCTACTTGTTTATTGCACTGTTTTTCCCGGAGAAATTTATTTAAAGTGATAGAACTAATCTTATTTATAGTTCTTTTAATGGTTATTTTATTACCTCTAAGTTATTTGTTAGGAAAATTCATATCGATTAATTTTAGCGAATCTAATGAACCACAAAAATCAAGACTGCAGAATATTTTTGAATGTATAGAAAAACCTATATATAAAATATGCGGGATAAACCCAAAGTCTGAGAAGTCAGCTAAAGAATACTTTTTTTCATTGTTCTGGTCAAATATGGTTCTTTCTGCCATATGTTTTTTTGGGCTATACTACCAGAATAGATTACCATTCAATGGTTTAGTAAATCATCAACTTGATCTACCCATAATTTTTCATATTCTTTCATCATTAATTACAAATACATGCCAGACACATCACATACCGGAACTACATCTGACTCCTTTTTCTAACATCTTTATACTCTCAGTACTAATGTTCTATTCAAGCGCAAGTGGAATTGCAACAGGCATAATGGCAATGAGAGCAATAATTCTGGGGAAAATAGGAAATCCATACACAGATGTAATAAAAGCTATGACCCGAATCCTATTTCCTATCTGTTTTATAGTCACAATTATTTTTACGGCCCTAGGGATGCCAAACACATTCAATACACATATAAGCTATGAAACAATAGAAAATATAAAAGAAACTCTTATCCTTGGTCCAGTTGCAGGTTTTGAAGCTATTAAACTGATAGGAGAAAACGGTCAATCGTGTTTTAACGCAAACTCAGCTCATCCTTTTGAGAATCCATCATATCTGACAAATTTTATACAAATCATTTGTATACTAATAGTTCCTACTGCACTAATTATTACTTTAGGATTCTGGTTAAAAAATCACAGACAATCCTGGATAATATTGTCTGTCTTATTTTCTGCATTAATATTTGAATTTATTACTGTAGGAGTTCTTGAATTAAACGGTAATCACGGACTAAATAGTATTATTAATAGCAAGCAACCCAACTGGGTAGGAAAAGAAACAAGACTTGGGATAGTTGGTTCATCAGTCTTTGAGGCTGCAATATCAAATGTAAGTGGTTCATCAAATTCTGCACTTGAAAGTTTTCACCCTGTAACTATAGCTCTTTCACTTTTTAATCTTTCAAACCAGTCATTTTTTGGTGTACAAGGGTTTGGACTTGTTTTTACAATAAATTTTATTTTATATACTGTATTTCTTATAGGACTAATACTAGGAAAAACACCTGAAATATTTGGAAAAAGAATTGGAAAAAATGAGATATTACTTAGCTCAGCCCTGCTTTTAATAAACCCAATACTGGTTTTATTGTCCGTAGTTTTTACACTGAACTTTCATCCTATAAGGTCAACTTCATTTTATGAACACGTACACTATTTTACACAGGTATTTTATGAATTTGCATCAGGAGCAGCCAGTAATGGTTCTGGACTTGAAAGTTTAAACGATAACACGCCTTATTGGAATATAAGTCTTGCAATAGTTATGTTTTTAGCAAGGTATTTAGCAATGGGATCAATGATTATGCTTGGGGGTTCACTTGCAAAAAAACCAGCTATTCCAACAACGCAAGCAACATTTAAAACAGATACAGTCCTTTTTGGTTTTACATTTTTATTCATGTCAGTTATTACAACAACACTTACTTACTTCCCTTTTATAGTTCTTAGTACGTTAACGGAGATCCTCATGCATGGTTAAAAGAACTCAAAAATCTCAGAACAAACATGGCTTCAGTATAAATTATTCTCATGTACTGCCATATGCATTTATTGATTCTCTGAAACAATTTAACCTGCTTTCAATGCTGAAAAATCCGATCATGTTTGTAGTTGAAGCATGCTTTATTCTGATGATTATAATAACAATAAAGCCTGACTTGTTTGGTCCAACATCATTAAGCAGGATTGATAATTTGTTAATTACATTAATCCTTTTTCTAACAATATTTTTTTCAAATCTGGCAGAAATGACAGCCAAACATCTTGCCAGAGCACAATCAGAGGGTCTCTCAATAATTCATGGAGACATCGAAGTAAAAAGAGTGCTTCCAAATGGAATGATTGAGTATATATTTACATCACAGCTTGAAAAAGGAAACATTATAAAAGTAAAAGAGGGAGATTTAATCCCTGTTGATGGTGAAGTTATCGAGGGGATTGCTGCTGTTGATGAATCAGCAATAACTGGCGAATCATCATCAGTTTTAAAAGAACCTGGCACTGATACATCAAGCTCAGTTACTAGCGGGACAAGAGTCTTAGCAGACTGGTTACTTATAAAAGTAACTTCAGAAGCAGGGCAAACATACATAGATCAGATGGCAAGTATTGCAGAAGAAACCGAAAGACATAAATCTCCTAATGAAATAAGTTTAACTGTTCAATTAATTGGAATTGCGATTTCATTTCTTGTTGTAACTGTAACATTACCAGGATTACTTATCTATTTTAATACACGTGTTGAATTTTCATTTTTAATTGCATTGTTAATTTGCTTGTTACCCACAACAATTGGATCATTAATAACACCAATAAGAATTTCAGGATTTGACAGAATTAACAAATTAAATGTTCTTGTTATGTCAGAAAAATTGCTCGAATGTGCTGGTGATATTGATCTTTTACTATTGGATAAAACTGGCACAATCACATTTGGCAATAGGATGGCAAATGAATTTATACCGCTTGGTTCATACTCAATAACTGATGTAGCAAAAATGGCATTTATAGCAAGTTATTTTGATCAAACCCCTGAGGGTAAATCAATCCTTGCTCTTGCAAAAAGATACGGTGCAGAGATTGATATAAAACAGATCAGCGGTACACCTCACGAATTTACTGCACATACCAGAATGAGTGGTATAGATCTTGATAATGGAGAGGTGCTGAGAAAAGGTGCCTGTGATGTAATCAAAAAACTTGTAATCTCAAAACAGGGAAAAATATGGAATAATACAGATCAAATAATAGAAAGCATAGCTGCACAAGGTGGTACACCTTTATTGATTTCCAAGAACAATGAAATAATCGGGCTAATAAATTTAAAAGATATGATAAAACCTTCGATAAAAGAAAGGTTCAGAGAAACTACAACTTTAGGAGTTAAAACTATAATGTGCACAGGTGATAATGTAACTACTGCTAAAGCAATTACAAAAGAAACTGGAATAGAAGACTATATTGCACAGACAAAACCTGAAGAAAAGATACACCTGATTAGAAACTATCAGTCAAAGGGTATGGTAGTAGGGATGATTGGTGATGGAACAAACGATGCACCAGCTCTTGCGCAGGCAGATATAGGATTATCAATGAATACAGGAACGATCGCAGCAAAAGAAGCTTCAAATATGATAGATCTGGATTCCGATCCAACCAAAATTATTGAGATTATAAGAATAGGAAGGCAATTACTTACAACAAGAGGAGCACTTACAACATTTTCAATAACAAATGATATATCTAAATATTTTGCTATTTTACCTGCAATTATAACAATTCCTGGGCTTGAAATACTTAACATAATGCATCTAAACTCCGGCTTGTCAGCAATTATTTCAACACTTATTTTCAATATGATTATTATTCCAATTATGATGCCATTAGCAATGAGAGGAGTTGAAGTTAAAGCAATTGAGCCACAAAAGATGCTCAGACATAACTTACTGCTGTTCGGCATTGGTGGTTTAATAATTCCATTTATAGGAATAAAATTAATTGATATTCTTATGGGGAGATTTTTGTAATGTCTGGCTTAAGAGTCTGCATAATAACATTTGTTTTAACTGCAATGTATTTTGTTTTAACTGTTGCAGCAACAAATATTTTTTTCTTTAATAAGTCTAACGGCAGTCTCATAAAAGAAAGCAAAAAAATAATAGGATCCAGAATAATAGGACAAAGTTTTACAAATAATATTTATTTTCACGGGAGACCCTCACTGAACAATTACAGAAATAATATTTCAGGGAATTCAAATTTCCCACATTACTCAATCAGGTTAAAGGAAAATATTTCAGGAAATATTGTTAAATATAAGAAGAAAAATCAAAACAGCAATTTTGATTTAAATATAATTAGTGAATCTGCCTCTGGATTAGATCCACACATTACCTATAAAGGTGCTATCGGACAAATTGATAGAATTTCGGCAAATACAGGAATTAAGAAGGAAAGTCTTATCAACCTTATTGTGAAAAAGTCAAAGCCAAGAATATTTGGTATCTTTGGGGAAAGAATTGTAAATGTTCTAGAATTAAATATAGAACTAAATAAAATTTATGCCGAAGAGACTGGATCCTGATGAAATACTAAAACAAATAGTTAAATTGTCTAGCGGCAGACATAAGATTTATCTTGGCGTAGCACCTGGAACTGGTAAAACTTTCAGAATGCTTGAAGAAGCACTTGATCTAAAAAACAAGGGCGTGGATATAGTTATTGGTTATATTGAAATGCAAAACAGACCAGAGAATCACAATCTTATAAATTCATTTCCTGCCATTCCAAGAAAAAAATTTACCATAAATGATAAAGATTTTTACGACATGGATCTGGATGCAATTATTGAAAGAAGGCCTGCAACAATTATTGTTGACGAACTTGCACATAATAATATTTCAGGCTCCAGGAATCAAAAGAGATATCAGGACATACAGGATCTTTTAAAAGAAGGTATTAGTGTTCTTTCCACATTAAATATTCATCAACTTGATGGTATTGCACCTATAGTAGAAAAAAGTTTTGGTATCAAAATAAATGAAACTGTTCCTGACTGGGTACTAAACCAGGCTGAAGAAGTTGTTTTGATAGATATCTCAATTGATGAACTTTATAACAGGCTACACTCTAAGCAAATATACACAGGCGAACAATTAAAACACGCATTAAATAATTTCTTTAAAAGAAGCAATTTAAATCTTTTAAGAGATCTTGCACTTAATTTCCTAGCTGAAAGAGTTGATATAGAAGTAGTCACAGAAAAATTAAAAGCAAAAATAAAAGACAGGATACTCGTTGCAGCAAGTCCGGAAGAAAGCTCAATTAATTTAATCAATCATGCCTCTGAAATAGCCAAGGCTATTCATGGAGACCTAGATATTGTCTGCTTTTTAAAAGACAATGTTAACCAGGATCTGTTAAACAAAATAAGAGAAACATGCAAATTAAAAAACGGTAATTTATTCCTGATAAAAGATATAAGAAAAAGTGTTGCGGATGAATTGATTCATTTGATTAATTTAAACAGAATAACACAGGTAATTACCGGATATGAAAAAAAACAAAAGTTTGGAAATATTTTTCATAAATCAATTGCTCTCGAAGTACTAAATAAAACAAACGATCTTGATTTACTGATACTTAAGACAAATAATAATGATGAATCATTATCAGAAAGCACACAAAATAAATCAACACAAGCGACATACCCTACGGGTAAACAAGGGAATTTCAAGTTTGGAAAATTAAAAATATATATAGGAATGGCACCTGGTGTAGGTAAAACATACAAAATGCTTCAGGATGGAAGAGAATTACAGAAACAGGGCATAAATGTTTTGCTAGGAGTAATTGATACTCACGGAAGAACTGAAACAGCAAAACTTATGGATGGATTACCAGTGCTACAACCAAAACTTATTGAACATAAGGGAAAATATTTACCAGAATTTGATCTGGAAGGAGCAATACTTACAAAACCAGAGTATATCCTAGTGGATGAACTTGCACATACTAATGCACCAAGATCAATAAATAATAAACGATATCAGGATGTTCAGTATCTTTTAAGAGCAGGAATTAACGTACTGTCCACAGTAAATATACAACACATTGAAAGTTTAAACGACACAGTGGAACAGGTGACAGGAATAAAAGTCAGGGAAACCGTGCCAGACTGGGTTATCTCACACGCAAGTGAAATAGTTCTTATTGATCTTAGTCCTGAAGCCCTACAGGAAAGGTTAAAAGCAGGAAAAATTTATACAATAGACAAAATAGAACAAGCATTAACACACTTTTTCCAAAGAAAAAATCTTATAGCACTTAGAGAACTCTCATTAAGAGAAGTCGCAGAAAGTGTTGAACATGAACTATATCCAAAAGAAAAAAAGGTAAAAATCTTGAGCTTTGTAGATATAAACCCCGATACATTAAAGCTGGTGAGAAAATCTGCAAGAATTGCAAACAGGCTTCAGGGAGAATTAATTGTTATGCATATACTTAAAAACACAAAAGCATATTCAGAAGAAAAAAAACTTGCAATTATTGAACTTGAACAGCTTATAGTAGAAATTGGGGGTGACTTCAGGCTCGTAGAAGGAAGGAATATTATAGAAGAAATGAAAAAAGCAGAAGAAAAAGTAAAACCACACTACATTATTGTAGGAGAACCAAAACACAATACAACTTTTCCGTTCCTTCAGGGAGCTGTCACAAAGCACATCTTGAAGAACATTTCTGATTCTCACATATGGATAGTAAGCGAATTTCAGTCTGAACTAGAAGAGTAAGAAACTTAGTTACTGCCTACCTACTGCTGTAATTTTATAGTTAACTCACTTGTAATGAAAGGTTTTGGCGATTCATTCGGCAAAACCTGTAGAATGTTAGGAATAGCAGACCGTAAGTACTTTGCAAAGCCCGACAAGCGAAGAATGAGCAAGGAGGGCGGTAGGTAGAAACGAGACTTACTTAGATACCTTTTTAATGATTAACGGAATTTTCCTTCTGTTAAGAAAGAAAAAATATGCGGGTACACCACTAAATGCAAGCAGAAGTCCAAATACAGTTCCTTTTAAAGGTGAAATTATACTTACAGCATTTGCTATTGTTACTAAAATAATACAAGCAAAAAGCATTACAATAGATAACCAAAATCCAGTCTTTCCAAAAGGTATCTGGAAATGAAGACCATCTTCAGGTATTTTCTTTCTAAGAATTATTAAGGCAATAGCTTCAAGTGAAATTGCTATTAGGTACAAAAAGACATCATAAACAACCAGATTTTTAAAATCTACCAACACAAGAAAACTATATAAAACAGAAACAAATATTATTGCTATATAAGGCGTTTGAAATTTATTATGAATTTTTGAAAACATTGATGGGAGAAGATTATCATCTGCCATTGTTGAAAAAATACGTGTAGATGAAAGCATGAGAGAATTAAACAAACCCAGACACATAGCCATACCACCAATTGTTAACACAACAGCCAGTACAGGGTGCCCCATAATTATTGATATTCTTGAAAACTCACCAAACGTCCAGTTCCCCCAGCTAGTATTAATAGACAGAGCAACTATAAGAGTAAAAAAATAAAAAAATACAATTATTGGAACATTAATAAACATTGATCTGCGATAGTTATGATTAGGATTATGAACTTCATCAAGAACAGTAGATGAATTATCCCACCCAATAAAATTCCAGAATGCTAATGATAGTCCATATAATACATTGTTTCCTGTTAAATGATTACGAGCATTTAAAATTGGTGAGAAATCAAATGAGAGATATTTCATGCCAAATACAATAAAAAAGAGAAATGAAATTAAAATAAAAGAAGTGAAAAGTCCAAGTACATATCCAACAGTTCTTATCCCAAGAATATTAAATAATGCTGATATCCATATAACAGTAAGTTGTATAATATAAAACTGAATAAAGCTTAAATCCGGAAAAAAGAATTTAAGATAGGCTGTAAATAAAATAGGATAAAGCGATAAATCAATTATCGTATATAAGATACTCCACCAGCCTTCCATAAATCCCCAAAACCTGCCAAGCCCCATATAAACCCAGCGATAGTATCCCCCCTGAACAGGATAATTACTTGAAAGTTCAGCAACAATAAGGCATTCAGGAATAGTCCAAACAAGTGGTATAAGAGTAATCAGCATTAGTGTGCAAAGAGGACCGACAGATGCAACTATCTCCTCAAGACCATATGGTCCACCACTTACTGAAAAAAACATTATAGGTATTAATGCTAATAGCTTTGCTTTTTTTCTGGGTTTCATTATTCTTTAAAACTAGTTTTATTAAAGAGAATCGAACGCATATATATTACATTAATAATCAAGTATAATATCCAGAGTTAAAACCTATTGATATCAAACTAAATAATACATCAGTGAAATCATCAAATGAAATCAATCAAAAAATGAACAAATCAGAAGTATACCCTGATACCATTGGAGTAACAAAAGATGGTGATTTAACTCTTGGAGGTATTACTCTTTCCGAACTGGCAAAAAAATACGAAACACCTTTATACATAATTGATGAAAAAACATTCAGGAGAAAAGTACAGAATTATACCTCCTGTATTAAAGAAAATTATAATAACTATCTCATTTTATATGCTGCAAAAGCTTTTGCAGCAGCAGCAATCTTTAGAATAGCTGACAATACTGCTCTGGGGCTGGATATAGTATCAGGAGGAGAGTTATACCTTGCAGAGAAATGCAATTTCCCAAAAAACAAAATTTACTTCCATGGAAATAATAAGTCAAAAGAAGAAATTGATTACGTCATTAAAAACGATGCAGCAAAAATTATCTGTGATAATTTTCATGAGCTGGACCTAATACAAAAAAGTGCATCAGATCATAAAAAGAAGGTTGATATTTTGATTAGACTAACCCCAGGTATTGAATGCCATACACATGATTATATTAAAACAGGTCACCTTGACAGCAAATTTGGTTTTGACATTGAATACCTTGATGAAATATTAAAAATTATTAAACAACATGAAGACAAAATTTCATTAAAAGGATTCCATTCACATATAGGTTCACAAATATTTGAATTGAAACCTTATTCAGACAGTATTGATATACTCCTTGATCAATATAAATATGCAAAAGAAAAATATGGTTTTATACTTGATGAAATTAATATAGGAGGAGGGCTTGGAATATCATATATTTCAAGCGATGATCCAGTAGATATTGAAGACTTGGCAAAAGCTGTAACAAGCAAATTAAAAGATAAATGTAACAAATTAAATCTAAAATTACCAAAATTAATTTGTGAGCCGGGAAGGAGTATTATTGGAACAAGCGGTATAACCATATACACTGCAGGAAGCATAAAACAAGTGCCTAATGGCAGAAAATATGTTTCTGTTGATGGGGGGATGGCAGACAATCCAAGACCAATAACATATCAGGCAAAATATACAGCACTTGTAGCTAATAAAATGAATCAACCTGAAAAAGAAACAGTTACAATAGCAGGACGATATTGCGAAACAGGAGATATCTTAATTCAGGATATCTCTCTTCCCAGAATATCCCCGGGAGATATTATCGCTATGTTTGGAACAGGTGCATATAATTACAGCATGTCATCAAATTACAATACGATTCCTAGACCTGCCTGTATCATCGTAAATGAAGGAGTAGCCGAAGTAATCATTGAAAGAGAAAATTACAAAGACATAACATCAAAACACTTAATTCCAAAAAGATTATCTTAGAGCTAAACTTTTCTAAGTTTTAAAACCTTTTCTTCATATTCATTAATTTGCCTGGACATTTCACCATCAGAAAGCTGAAGTTGGTCTTTTAATATTTCTGAAACTCTTGGAATAGAATCCTGCCCTAATCCTTCTCTTAATCCAAGTGTTGTTCTTCTAAGCAAAACATCACTGACTGTATATGCCATCTCATTACTTACAGAATGCAAAACCTGGGCTGCAATATCTTCTGCATTATGACTCAATTTTTCTACTAGCGTTGGATCTTTTTTAGTCAAATCAAGGATTTGTTTATAATTACAACCATACAGCCCAATTAAATGAGGTACTGAATCACTGGCTTTGCCATAAGTACTCTTTGCAATTTTTACCTGGGAATCCCTGTACTCATTAATGTCTCCTTCTACTTTTCCCATAAGAGGTACATGATTTGTTCTTCCTCTCACAAAATTACAGCCAAGCCTCCTATAAGCAAAATCAACAAGCTCTTCAGAAAGACTTCTATAAGTTGTTAGCTTTCCACCAATAACAGACAATAAATTATTAATTCCATCTTGTTTATGATCATGAATTAAATGCCTTCGAGTAATAGAAGCAGGATTTTTCCTCTTATCAGCAACAAATGGAAGGGGTCTTACACCGGTATATGAAAATAAAATATCACCATGGCTGATTTGCCTGGGATTAATTATATGATTTGTTTCACTTAAAAGATAGTTAATTTCTTTCTCAGATATTTTCAAGAAATCAATGTCTCCATTTACAGGTATATCAGTAGTACCAATGAGATAATAATTCTGCCAAGGAATAATAAAAAATGGTCTTTTATCAGATCGTGCACTGGCATATACTGCATTTCTAGGTCCATTTTCAAATTTTTTAATTATTATATGACTGCCGACCGTTCCACCAATAAGCTTTTTATAACTCCTGTTAGTTAAGCTACAAAGCTCATCTACCCATGGACCTGAAACATTTATGATTAACTTACCCTTGGCTTTATGTGTTTTCCCCGATAATCTGTCAACAAACTCAACATGTGAAACTTTATCACCGTTTAATGAAATATCTGTAACCTCTGCATGGTTTAAAACAACTGCTCCATAATCTTTTGCCATTAATGCATTCTCTAAACATAATCTTTCAGGATACGTTACCTGTGCATCATAATAAACAGCAGCTCCCCTTAAACCCTCTGAGTTAACACCAGGCTCCAGTTTCATAAATTCGTCAGGAGACATCATCCTATGCCTGGGAAGAGATTTATCAAAAGATAAAATATCATATAAAATCATTCCAATCTTTACAATGAATGGACCCCTTTTATCACCTTTATATATTGGAATCGACATCTGAATAGGGCTGACAAGATGATTTGCATTTTGTAACAGTATTTCTCTTTCTCTAAGAGACTCTCTAACAAGATCTAATTCAAAATATTCAAGATACCTAAGTCCACCATGTATAAGTCTGGATGGCACGCCTGAACAACCTGCTCCAAAATCTTCTCTCTCAAGTAAAAGTACATTCAACCCTCGTTCACTAGCATCCCGAGCTATACCACAGCCATTTATCCCCCCTCCAATAATTATGAGGTCAAATTCTTCCAGTAATCTTTTTTCATCAATTCTATTAATCATAAGCGAAAAAACAGGAGCAGACTTTCTATCAGTTATAACAAACGGTAATCCTGCCGCACCACCAGAAGTAGTTTCTCCATAAGGTGCAATCCCTGAATTAACTGCACAAGCTCGTGAAACACTCCTAGACTGAAGAAGAGGAGAGAAGGAATGTGTTCCTGGTGCTATAACACGCATAATAATGATATAAAAACTTGTAATCAATAATATCAAAGCAAGATTGATACTAAAAGGGTGATTACCAAATTAAGGACTCAATAATTACAGCAAGATTCACAATTCTAGAAATTAGTTGGTCAAATCGTTAAAATACTAACCATATTTATTTTCAGGGAGAATTAATTTGCAAGAGAATAACTATATTGGAATTTTTGGAATTATAGCAATTTTATTAATTTCATATTTATTTTCAAATAACAAAAAACTGATCAACTTAAGGCTTGTAGTAACGGGGCTTTTATTACAGTTTCTAACCGGGGTTTTTATACTGAAGGTGCCAGCAGGAAAAAGACTTGTTGAAATTATAGCAAAGGGAGTAACAGCAATACTTGAAGTTTCAAAGGAAGGAGGAAAATTTGTTTTTGGATGCCTTGCAGATGACAAGTTCCTGGCAAACAGTACAAACTCTACTTTAAACATAATTTTTGCAGTTCAGGTTATACCCACAATTATTTTTGTATGTGCGCTTGTTTCCATTTTTTATTACTTTGGAATTTTACAGGCAATAGTCAAAGTATTTGCATGGACTTTTAATAAGTTAATGGGTGTAAGCGGTGCCGAAGCCCTTGCAAATTCATTGGTAATTTTTGTAGGACAGGTAGAATCAGCAATAGTAATACAACCATATCTGTCAAAGCTTACAAAATCTGAGATTCTAACAATTATGACAGGTGGTATGGCATGCATATCAGGTTCATTAATGGCAATATATAGCGGGCTGGGAGTTAAAACAGAATATCTTCTTGCTGCTAGTTTTATGGCAGCTCCTGGCAGTTTTTTAATTTCAAAAATATTTTACCCTGAAGACAGCAAACCAGCTACAAGGGACACAATAAAAATAGAATACAAAGCAAGGGAAAAAAATCTTGTAGAAGCAATTCTAGACGGAGCATTCAGTGGAGCAAAAATTAGCATAGGTATAATAGCTATGCTTTTAGCGTTTATAAGTCTAGTTGCACTTATAGATAAAATGTTATTTATAATGAATGATAAATTAAGCCTTAAGGTAATTCTTGGATATCTGTTTACACCACTCATTTATCTACTTGGCGTGCCTAAAGACGAAGTAGGAATTGTTGCGTCTTTATTCGGGACAAAAATTTCGCTTAATGAATTCATTGCATATCTCGATCTGGCAAAGTACCTGAAAGTTCATACCCTGAGTGAAAAAGGACTAGGTATTGCAACATTTATAATTTGTGGGTTTGCAAATTTCAGCAGTATAGCAATTCAGGTCGGTGGGCTGTCACAAATGGCACCGGAAAGAAAAAGTGATCTTGCTAGTCTTGGTTTTAAAGCAATGGTCTGTGGTGCATTGGTTTCATGTTTATCAGGATGCATAGTAGGATTACTGATTTAATTAGCTGAACTCTTTACATTAATTATCAAATCAATTTCTTTATGTGTGGTGAGCCCGTATATTCTAGGCTCAAGTTCTTTGTATAGCTTTGGATTCCTTGGCTTTATGACTTTTTCAACATAATCCAAAAACTCCATTGGTTCCTTATCTTCTCCCATATAAACCAGAATCTTTTTATCAGGATCGATTTTTGAATACCCACAATAAGCTGTTTCTCCACCAGTTGCATGTCTTTGCCTGGACTGATAATTAGAACCGTTAAGTTTTTTAAGCCCTTCACGTGCTCTTAAGTCGACTTCTTTTTCAGTCATAAGTTTAGCTTCTTTTTCTGAGACATCAGCAGCATCTAGCCCAGAAAGATATGGGATCTCGTCAGCTTGTGTAATTGGGAAATAATTAAAATTATCATTAAATACTTTTCTATCAAAAAGTATCATAAATGTAAGCACAGCACCTTTTTCTGTAAAACAAGTTTGAACTTTGTCATCTTTACCTTTATACAGTCTCAATGTGTCAGCATATTCTTTAATATCATCAGTTGTCCACTTAGGAAAGCCATCTATGCAAGTAAAATCTCCACATCGTAAGTACTCTACATAATCACATATTTTATATGCTTTATAAAGTGGATGCTTGACACCAATAATATCTCTTACCTGCTTTAAGATTTCCTCGCCTTTTTCTTTTCCATAGTAAGAACAAACTGTTTCATAAATATCTTTAGGAACACCTTCTTTCTTACCTTCCAAAATATCTAACGTATATTCATCATTATCATGTCCTTTTACAGCCTTTTCAGCAAGATGACTTCTAGCTATATGCCCTATATCATGAAGAAGTCCAGCCAGTTTAAAAGAATCCTCATGTTCAAGCAAAAGCTTTCTTAGTTCTGGATTAATAATGTTTTTTAAAAGACTGTTGTAAATCAAAATATCAACCCCACATACTCTTTTCATATGGGAGTGTCTTTCCAAATATGGTCTGCCGTTTATTGGTGGATTATATGGAGTAGATAAACCTACCTGTGTTTTACCTCTAGCTGCTTCAAAGGTTTTTGAGTGAATTAACTTATCAAGAATATCTCTTTGTTTATTACTACCATCATAAATGATGTCATCAAACTTATCTCTTAGATGGGGTGCAGGTCTGTTTTTTTCCAGATTCTCTATGTGTCTGAAAACCACTTCTGCTCGTTTTTGTACATCTAAATTTAGCTCTATTGTTTCTTTATGTGTGGGTCCAAACAAATCTGGCTTGAAAAATTTTAAAAAAGACTGTGATTTAAAGGCTAAAAATGCTAGCCCTGCACCAAAAGCCCTTACTGACATTGCCATGTTATATATAAGTCCGCCTTCACTATCAAGCCCTAGTCCCTTCATAGCAAGCAATAGATTATTTACAGCTAAAAATGGAGTAGAGAGTTTTTTAAGATTTCCTTCAGCCTTTACACAATAAGTTTCACTTGGTCTCTTTGCAATTTTTCCTAATCTTTCTAGCTGAACATCCCCATCTCTATAAAATGCAAAGAGATTTAATGCAGAAAATAAACTATATGGTAGATAGAAAAAAGACTGCATACCTTCAGAAAGTTTATTTTTAAACAAGCTGCCAATTCCAAGCATTCCGCCTGCAGCAATTAGTCCACCACCTGCTGCCTGAAATGCTGAATAAGGTTCTTCTTTCTTAAACCTTTCCCAATTTTTAGGAGAAATGGTTTTTTTAAAAAAAGTAAGTATAGATTGTTCAATAGGCATTAAAAATCTGAATTTTGACAATGAATCAGAATTAAATATTGAATTCTTTACAGCATATATATTACGTTTATCTCGATAACGCACCCTCCCCATGCCTATTGAAGAAAGTCCTTCTGATATTGAAAAGCCAGCAAGTCCCCAAAGATTGTTTAGATTCCTGCTAAATATTCCCATACCAATGTTTCCTAGTGACCATTCAGGACTTTCATGTGCTGCACCAGTTAAAGCTCCTGCAACAGCAGATGCTGAATAAGCATTTCCAAGGCTCTTATAGGAATCATCCACATCACGGTTAAAGATTGAATTATAAAATAATTTTGCACCTGAGTAAAAAAGTCCAAGAGCAGCAACAGCATTCAAAGCAACTGCACCGCCTGTTGCTCCCATCTTTCCATAGCGCAGAAGCTTCAAAGTAGACTCCGGTACCTTTTGATGGCTTACAACTTCAATACCCTCATCCTTAAAAGAACTAAGATCCTTATACTCAGGCATACCTTTTTCTCTCAATACTTTGGTATCAAGCGTATTATAAGGATGATCCCAGCTTCTAAAATCTAGACAGTTTTGTAAAAGTGGTACCCGTTGACTTACAGCAGGTTTTTCTTTTGTGACTACAACCATTATATTCTTAAATAAACACAATAGCTACTACGACACACGGTTGAAACCCACTCACCATGCGCCTTATAGGGATTTAATTAGACTGAAGCTATTCGAGTATTAACTTCATCATCACATAAAATAATCTCAATGTAAATAGAATGAAATTAACCATATGATATTTAGTTACATAAATGAAAACAAAACAAAACAATTACTTACAAGATACTCTTAAATTACATTGCACATACAAAGCATTACTTTGTATAATTAGCTCCATGATGATGCCTTGTATTAATTACAATTTTATTACTTTGAAATTACAATTCTTTTTACAAAATGCCTCTGTAGCTCAATGGATAGAGCGGTACTCTCCGAAGGTACACATGCAGGTTCGATTCCTGCCAGGGGCAAATCCATTTTTTTATACCGCTCGTTTCGCGCGAACGCTCAACTCGCTTTTAGAGCTACGTTGCTCAGAATATTCCTTACCGAAATATCCTTCGCTTAGATTATCCATTAAATAATGGAAAATCTTTCCTAACTAAAAGGGCTTACAAAAGCGAAACCCATACCCTCCCGCCAGAGGCGGGTCCGTCCTTTGGCGGAAAGCGGAGCGTTGGAGGCGCCAAGCCCACCAAGCGAAGCATGGGTATGAGTGAGCATAAAAATGTAAGCCCTTTTATCTTTTTTGTGATAGATAATTAAACATTTATAAATAGTGGGGTTCTAATTAAACCAAATAGTTATAATAAAAAAATATTAAAGACCCGCAAAGCAATTATGAGCACAACCAGAACAATAACACCAAACAGATCAACCTTTCCAATAGCTGATTTTAGAAGACTCTCAGAGGATTCAGTAAAATATCCAAATAATATAAACCTGTGGGAAAGAACTATTGATACAGGCTCACCTATCAGAGATTTAACAAACTTAAGAGAGTGGGAAATACATCCAACATTTGCAGTAAATAGAAAATTTCCCGGCACATATTCAATAGGGATTAAACCAACAGATAAAGTAATCTATGAAGAAAGCAGCTTATTGGTTATTTCCGACGAGCCTGATTCTAGAGACAGAAACAGAAGTATAAGATTTTATGACACAGCTTCAAATACACCATTTCTAACAGTGTCCATAAACGATGATTTTCAGATAATTGGTGAATTTTATAATTTCAATGAAGCCGTATGTAAAAATAAAGCAGCAGAATTACTTCGTACACATATCAGCAATGATTTTATATCTGATGTTTTTCTTACTCTAGATCTGCCTATCTAAATCTTTCCTTTAGCTCTTCGGCTCTTTTAGTAGAAATGCCTAATTTATGGTCTACAACAGGGGTTGATAAAGTATCTTTCTCGGTTTCTTCGTAGCAAGAGCGCTCGCATTGGTAAAATATTCCTGTAGCTATTCTTCCTGTACCATATGTATCTTTCATAGCAATGGCAAAAGCTGCTTCCAAATTACTACTATCATGTCCTTCAGCATTCATATCATAAATACCTTCTTTATAAAATTGATTAGTGTTTACTTTGTTAAAAGTTACGCATGGAGAAAAAGTATCAACCAGTGCAAAACCTTTATGCATAATAGCTTTTTTATAAATCTCTACTGTTTGCTTAGGATTACCAGAAGATGCACGTGCTACAAAACTTGCTCCGGAACCCAGAGCTAAAGTAATAGGATTTAGTGGAGCTTCTGGATTACCAAATGGGGTAGATTTTGTTTTCATACCAAAACCACTTGTAGGAGAAGTTTGACCTGTGGTAAGTCCATAAATAGAGTTATTCATTACTATATAGGTCATATCCATATTGCGCCTTAATGCATGTATAAGGTGTCCTACACCAATACCATAACCATCACCATCTCCACCCACTCCAACTACAGTCATATCATGGTGAACAAGTTTAAAACCCTGAGCATTAGGTAGTGATCTTCCATGCAATGTATGCATGCCATAAGTATTAATAAAGCCAGGCAAATTAGATGAGCAACCAATTCCTGCTATTACTGCTATTTCATGCTGCGGTATACCCAGTTCAGCAAAAGCACGTTGCAGGCAACTAAGTACACCAAAATCTCCACATCCCGGACACCAGTCCGGGTGCACATCACCTTTAAAATCCTTAGGATCTATTGCTGGTCTGGCTTTTCTATCTAATACGTTCATTGTCATTGTTTTTTCCTTTTTAAACACTAACTAACTGCTTTTTTTTTGAGCCTAGTTTTTTAAATTCCTTTACTATATACTCACCGGTAAACGGTTCTCCATCCCAGCGATTTATATGTTCTATAATCTCAAACGCAGTCTCTGCAAGGATTTGACGGCATAGCGAATTACACATATTAGCTTCAACCGATATTAAACGTTTACATTTTTTAAGTACTGCAAGTGTTTTTTCACGAGGCATTGGATAAATATCCGTAAAATTAATGTGATTTACTTTGATACCCTCACCAGTAAGCATTCTTATAGCTGATTTAACATAGGCATAAGTTGAACCCCAGGTAACAAAAGTAGTATCAGCATTTACATCACCCTCCAGGACTGGTGGCTTGGCATCACCAGCTTCTATCATAGTTTGTACCTTATGCATACGTTTAGCATGCATTTTAATTCGCGCTTCACGTGCATGCGGCAAACCTGCTTCTACATCAGACATAAGATGCCCATATTCATTATGTTCATCACTTACCCCCACATACATAGCACCTGGAGTTCCTGGTCTTACCCTAGGAGAGATTCCATCTTCACTGTAAGCATAACGTTTATACTTTTCACTACTATTCCATTCTGTAGTAAATTTTCCTCTCTCTATAGTAATTTTTGAGAAATCCAAATCATCTACAGTTTCAAAGTGTTCTGATAAAAAGAAATCACTTATTAATATAACTGGCACTTGATATTTTTCAGCAATATTTAAAGCACGAGCTGACTGATAAAAACAATCTTCCAAATCTTTTGGTGCCAGGATAAACTTAGGGAATTCACCATTGCCGCTCATTGCAAGATTGATATCAGCTTGTTCTTGTTTAGTAGGAACTCCGGTAGATGGACCGCCCCGTTGAACCAGGACAGCAACTACAGGCGCTTCTAACATTCCAGCAAATCCCAGTGCTTCTACCATGAGACAAAAACCACCACCTGCTGTACCCACCGCTGCACGAGCACCAGCATGTCCAGCACCAATAGCATAGTTAATTGCTGCAAGCTCATCTTCTACCTGTTTAATAATTAATTTATCTGATTGTGCCAGAGTAGAAACATAGTGAAGGATACTTGTTGCCGGGCTCATTGGATAGGCAGCATAGAATTTTAGACCTCCTGCCACTAATCCCATTCCTATAGCTTCATTACCGGACATAAAAAGTTTGGCTTTGTTATCACCCTTAAGTTCAAGTCCAAGTGGTTTAACATTTGCTTTTGTCCACTCATAACCAAGATTAAATATTTTATGGTTTAGTTCAACCACTCCTTCGCCCTTTTTCAGAAACTTGTGTTTTATAAACCCTAACGTAACTTCAGGATCCAGGTTAAGTATTTGATCCAAAGCACCAGCAAGCATTACATTGATCATCACAGAGTTTACAGCAGTGAGTCCAGCAGCATCTACCATAGACTTAAAATCCAGACCATAGTAATTAACATCAGAGCGCAGAGACTCTATCTCATCTTTTTTTATAGTACCAGCATTATAAAATACAACACCGCCTGGTTTCATATCCGGAACATGAACCGGTGGGGAAGTTTTATTAAATAACAACAATACTTCAACCCCTTCTCCGTGGTCAATCTGTTTTTCTTTTCCAATTGCCATTTGCAGCCAAACATGACCACCACGAATTGCAGACTGAAAAGAATTGTAGGCAAGGACATGTAAACCCATACGCGAACAGGTCTTACCAAGAAGCTCACCAGTAGACTGGATACCATCTCCAGCTGCACCTGCGATTCTAAGAATTACGTTATTTTTGCTTGCCATAGGTAATAGATCTTCGTTGTTATTTAGTAGATTATTTTAAATAATAATTCCTAATAATTATACAGGGATTTTGTACGGTTGAGAGGTTAAGTACAAAGCAAGATATACAGCATTTAAGCAAATATTTAAATTAAACTGATATACATTTTTCAATGGACTATTTTGGGTGTACTGTTGTTAAAAAATTCCTAACTGATCCTTTGCTTCTTCTGAAGCCATTGTTTTAGGGTCCCATTTTGGTGTCCACACTAATTTAACTTCTGCATCTTCTATACCATTTACACTACATGCTTTAGTATGAACTGCTGCCATAAGTTGTGGACCAACAGGACAAGCAGGGCTTGTAAGTGTCATGTGAACTATGGCCTTTTTCCCGTCATTTTCAAAACACACATCATATATAAGCCCTAAATCAACAACACTTATATTTAACTCCGGATCACGGACAGGTTTTAATGAATCTATTATTTCTTCTTTTGTAATCATATATGAATCACCTCATGAAATTTCAATGTGTTTATGACCAGCTAAAGCTTCATCAAATGTTGTCCAGGGTAAAAGTGCACATTTTATTCTAACCGGAAATTTTTTCACTCCTTCAAGAGCTTCCAAATCACCTATGTCGAATTCTTCAGACAAAGAAACCCCATGCATCATATCCTTAAAATGAGCATAAATCAATTTTGCCTCATCTAAAGTTTTATTGTTTAATATTTCAGCCAACATTGAAGCAGATGCCACGCTTATTGAACAGCCATGACTATCTATAAATATCCTTTTTATCTTATTATTTTCTACTTCCAAAGCAAGTTTTACCTCATCACCACATAATGGATTCATGCCATCTGCCTGATAATGTATATGTTCAACAGGGATCCTTCCATGGGGGTGCCGATAATGCTCAAGTATAATTTCTTTATACAATTCATCAAGCTGCGGTAAAGATTTATTTGTCATAGTAATTACACTCATATTACCTTTTAGCACCTTTTGGTTCATTTGAAACTAAATCCTTGCAAGCACCCAGTGCAAAATAATCAAAAGCAGACTTCAAAGCATTAATAAATATATCAACTTCTTGTTTTGTATTATAAAAATAAAAACTTGCTCTGCATGTAGCCTGAACTCCTAATTTTTTCATCAAAGGCTGGGCACAATGATGACCAGCTCGGATTGCTACACCATACTGATCAATAATTGTGGCAATATCATGAGGATGAACTACAGGGTTACTGAATGTTATAATACCTGCTCTGTTTTTAACATTTTCAGGCCCATATAATTTCAAGAAATCAAATTGTTTTATAGAATCAAGGGCATAGGATGTTAACTCACATTCATAATCGTATATATTTTGAATACCAATACTCTGTATATAATCAATTGCTTTTTCAAATGCAATAACATCAGCAATATTTGGTGTGCCTGCTTCATATTTCCACGGTAAATCATTTACTGTAAAATCATCAAATGTAACTTTTCTAATCATCTCACCACCACCCATAAACGGCGGCATTTTTTCCAACAAATCTTTTTTACCAGCTAAGACACCAACACCAGTGGGTCCACACATTTTATGAGCAGAAAATACAATAAAATCACAACCCATTTCATTAAAGTTAATTCTCATATGTGGAACGCTTTGTGCAGCATCAACTATAAGTACAGCCCCTGCAGAATGTGCAATATCTGATATCTTTTTAATGTCATTTACAGTGCCTAAAACATTGGATTTATGAGTTACAGAAATAATTTTTGTTTTTTTTGTTACCAGGCTTGAAAGTGCTTCATAATCAAGTTCATATTTATCTGTAATAGGAATAAATTTAATGGAAATATTTTTTCTGTTTTTCAGGATAAACCAGGGAACAATGTTTGAATGGTGTTCCATCTCTGAAATAAGGATTTCATCACCTTCATTCAGGCTCTCACCAAGAGTATATGAAAGGAGATTGAGTGATTCTGTGGCATTTCTTGTAAAGATTATTTCAGTATTACTATCTGCATTAAGCAGCTTTCTGACTTTAAGTCTTACATTTTCATATGCAATTGTGGACTCTTCAGCTAATTTGTGTACTCCCCTGTGAATATTTGCATTAATATTCTCATAGTAATCTACAAGCGCATTTATAACTACACTTGGTTTTTGGGTGGTGGCTGCATTGTCAAAATATACAAGCTTTTTATCACCCCAAATAATGCGCTTAAGTATAGGAAAGTCTTTTCTTATTTTCTCAATATCAAACATTTTTATATATCACTCCGCATTTTCAAGAAAATGCTCCGCTCTTATGTGCTAATTACTTGCGACGTTCCGGTTTGTCGCAAGACAAACCTTCACTTGCGTCAAGTATCACCTCTCCTTTCATCCTCTTCAACCCTCACCTCAAGTTCATCTCCACTATCAACAACCTTAAAAGTCCTAATTGGAGCAATAGCAGGCATTTTCGTAGCTGTGCCGGTTTTTACATCAAATCTTGCACCATGCCTTGGGCATTCAATCTGACAGCCTTCCACAAGCTTCCCCTCTCCTGTTACAAGTTCACCATCATCATGAGAGCATACATCCTCTATTGCATAAAAAGTACCATTAACATTACAAACTACCACCTTAAAATCACCTATGTTAAATGATTTTCCAGTATCTGGTTTAATATCTGTTTTTTTTATTTTAACTTTGGTATCCATATCTAACCTTTATTTAATTTCTGTTCTATTCTTGATTTAACCTGACCACTAATCAATGTATGTTCTGGTATTTTTAAAATTATTGGTTCAATAAATCCTTCAATTATAACTTTCTCTGCTTCTTTGTCAGAGAATCCACGAGACATCAAATAATAGATTTGTTCTTCATCTAAATGCCCCATGGTTACACCATGACTACATTTTTTAACGTCATTGGTTAATATTTCAAGTTCAGGAATAGATTCAGCTTTTGCATTATCAGAAAGCAAAAGATTCCTGTTCTTTTGAGTAGCATCACAACCTAAAGCATTAACAGCAATTTTAAGATTTCCTGTATATGCTGAATTAGCACTATCTTTTAGTGCAACTCTAAAATCCAGACCAGATATAGTATTAGAAGCAACATGATTAACAGTTATATGATGATCAAATCTCTGCTTTTCATTACCTAACACAATCCCGGATACCATAACAACTGAGTGTTCACCAACCAGCTTAGTTTCAGAATCAATTTTTGATACATTGCCACCTAAAGAAATAAAAGTATTTTCAAGCTGGGCTTGAGCACTAAGATTTGCTCTTTGGATTAAATGATAGTTTATTTTATTACCAACCATATTTAGATTAATAAAATCTAATTTTGCTCCATTACCCAAGAATATTTCAGTAACAATATTTACATCAGAAAGTATTTCATCCTGAGAACAAACCTGTTCAACCAGCTTTACATCTACACCATCTTCTATATATATAAAATTTCTAACCGGATAAAAGGATTTGAGCTTCTCCATTGACATCGTTAAAGAAACAGGATCATCAGATTGTTTATTTTTTTTTATATAAACGAAATATCCACTAACCCAGGTAGACTCGTTTAGTAAGGAAAGTTTTAAATTCTTATTGTCTATAAGGCTTCCAAATTTTTCCCTCATTAAATCTTCATATTTCTTTATTCCATCAAGAATATGCAATACTTCTACCCCAGGTTCAGAATACCTCCACATTCCAATCTCAGAAACGCTTTCAACAGTAGTGATTTGTGGATTAAAAATCGCCGGATCGGTATATTTCCATAAATGACTTACTCTATCTGGCAACAGTTCAACTTCAAAAGCCTGCTTAGCAGCTTTTCTTTTTTCTATTAACCATTGCGGCTCACTTACTTTTTCTGCTAACTTTTGTCCCATCGATCTTCCGCTTTAACTCCTGGCTTTAACCAACAGAACCTTCCATCTCAAGTTCTATTAGTCTGTTTAATTCAACTGCATACTCCATAGGCAGCTCTTTTACAAATGGTTCCATAAAGCCGTTAACTATCATTAACTTAGCTTGATCTTCGCCTAAACCTCTGCTCATAAGATAAAATAATTTCTCATCCTCAATTTTGCTTACTGTAGCTTCATGTTCTATTTTTACATCATTTTCATAAATTTCCATAGTAGGATAAGTATCTGATCTTGAATTTGCATCAAGCATTAATGCATCACATTTAACAGTAGATTTCACACCAGTTGCACCTTTGTGTACTTTTAAAAGTCCCCTGTAACTTGCTCTGCCACCATTCCGGGAAATTGATTTTGAGGTAATAACAGATGTAGTATTTGGTGCAGCATGGATAATTTTTGCACCGGCATCCTGATGCTGATCACTGCCGCTTGCCAGAGCAACAGATACAACCTCACCATGTGCTCTTTCACCAATAAGATAAATCGAGGGATATTTCATGGTTAGTTTTGAACCCATGTTTCCATCCAGCCACTCAACTACTGCTCCTTCATGAGCAACTGCCCTTTTAGTTACAAGGTTAAAAACATTTTTTGACCAGTTTTGAATTGTGGTATATCTGATTTTTGCATTTTTAAGTGCAATTAACTCAACAACAGCTGAGTGCAATGAATCTGAACTATAGGTAGGAGCAGTACAACCTTCTATATAATGAACTGAACTACCCTCGTCAGCAATAATAAGAGTTCTTTCAAATTGCCCCATGTTTTCAGTGTTTATCCTGAAGTAAGCCTGTAAAGGCATCTCCACCTGTGTATTTGGAGGTACATAAATAAAAGAGCCTCCTGACCACACTGCACTGTTTAATGCTGCGAATTTGTTGTCTTCAGGTGGAATGATAGTAGCAAAATATTTTTTTACAATTTCAGGATACTCACGTAAACCGGTATCCATATCAAAGAAAAGGACACCAAGCTTTTCTAAATCTTCTCTAAGAGAATGATAAATAACTTCTGATTCATATTGTGCAGAAACACCAGCTAAGAATTTTCTTTCAGCTTCAGGTATACCAAGCCTGTCAAAGGTATTTTTAATATCTTTTGGTACTTCCTCCCATGTTTTACCTTGCTTTTCAGTAGGTTTTACATAGTAAAAAATATTTTCAAAATCTATTTCATTTAAAAGCTTTGTATCTCCCCATTTTGGCATGGGTTTTTGGTTAAAAATATCAAGAGATCTTAACCGAAATTCAGTCATCCAATCCGGTTCTTTTTTCATTTTTGATATGTTTAAAACAACATCTTTAGTAAGACCTCTACCAGATTTAAAAGTATAGTTTTCAGTGTCATGAAAACCATATTTATATTCTTGATCTTGATTTAAATCTAGTGTCATTTCATCTCCTTATAAAACACTTACCTGAGCTTTTTCAAGCCAGTCATATCCTCTTTTTTCAAGTTCAAGCGCAAGCTCTGGACCACCTGAATCAGCAATATTCCCATCAAGAAAAACATGCACTTTATCAGGCTTTATATAATCCAATATCCGCTGATAGTGAGTAACAAGAAGAATACTGGTTTTAGGAAATTGTTTTTTAAAATTATTTATACTTTCAGCAACCAGTTTTAAAGAATCAATATCAAGTCCAGAATCAGGTTCATCCAGGATTACAAAACACGGCTCAAGCATTGACATCTGGAGTATTTCCATTCGTTTTTTTTCACCACCTGAAAAACCTTCGTTTATATATCTTGTTGCAAAAGAATAATCAATTTCAAGTAAATCCATTTTTTCATATAGCCTTTTTCTGAAATCCTTTGGAGAAATATTATCTCCTTTCAAAACTTTAATTGCCTGCCTTATAAAATTTACTACCGTAACACCAGGAATACTTATTGGATACTGAAACCCTAAAAACATTCCAAGTTTTGCTCTTTCATTTGATTTTAAATTATTAATATCAACCCCTTTAAAATTAATCTGTCCTTTTAAAATTTTATAAGCTGGATGCCCCATTAAAGTATTTGTAAAAGTACTTTTACCTGACCCATTTCTGCCCATAACTACATGAATTTCACCTTCTTTTATACTCAAATTTAATCCATGCAAGATTTCTTTTTTATCAATCTCTACATGCAAATCTTTAATAGTTAATAATTCTGACATTTTCTCCACCTTATGATCCATTGATTTAAATCCCTGTCTAAAAATTCCTCCATAATTATACTTGACAATTATCTCAACATTTAGATTATTTTTATATTCAAAATATTTGCTAATACCTCCTTTTAAGCATTAAACACTAGTTGTTTTTTTAAATATTTGGACAATAAATCTTCTTTTTCCATTAAATCCTTAAGTGTTACTTGTTTTAAAATACTAAATAAAATTTTAGATATTGATAACCAGACAGATCTTATAGAACAACAACTAATATGTACACACTGTAAATCATTACCAGGAAACTGCTGGCATGACTGGGACTCAAATAGTTCTCCACTTAAAAACCTAATAACTTCATCTAGATAAATTTTTTCAGGAGGTTTTACAAGCTTATACCCTCCGTTTTTCCCTCTTACACTTTCAATAAAATTCCCTTGTCTTAATAAAGAAAGGAGTTTTGCAGCATAATCCGTTGTAATATGCTCTGCACCTGCAATACCCTCCAGAGAAGCAAGTTCATCCTTTGATGCTTGGTGTGCAACCTGCAACAAACACCTTAGTCCATATTCTTCCTGTGCCGTAATCTTCATTTTGTATAAAGTACTCCATTACTTGGCTTATAGTAGTATTATACACCAATAGTTGAATTTTAAGTCAAGATTAAGCAAAGTTGGGTATAATATAGTTGTAGGCAAGTTTTTAATAAGAAGTTAACATTAAACTATGGAACAAGATGAAATAGTAAACCTAACACAAAGAGCAAAGGATCAATTAATCCAGCTCCTCAAACAGGATACAAATAACCCTGATGGAGTCAGGCTTAGTCTTCTTGCAGGTGGTTGTTCTGGGCTATCTTATAACCTGGAGTTTGACAAGCTCAAAGAAAATGACGTTATTGCAGAACATGGAGAAATTAAAATACTCATTGACCCTAAAAGTGCTCTATATCTCTATGGAATTACATTAGATTTTCATGGCGGCTTAACGGGAAAGGGATTTACATTTGAGAATCCAAATGCAAAAAAATCATGTGGTTGCGGCACATCATTTTCAGTGGACGATAAAGATATTACACTTCAATTTAAAAAAAATACAAACTCCAATATATGCCCTTCAGAAAGTAAAACCAGCAGTTAAAGAATTATCTTGCCTCATCTGTATCAAAGTGTAGAAGTCAATACGAAAGGCAACATTTTCAAGTCATTTAAAGTCATATCCGGATATGACACCTGTAAAGAAAATTCTTAAAAAATCAGTTTTTATCTGGCTCCTTTTAATTTTAATCAACTCACGTGCATCAACAGCTTTGGCTAATAGTCTTCACGAAGATCTTAAAAACAAAGAAGCAATTGTTTTAGGAAAAATTACAAAAAAACAAATAATAAAATTAAACAACTATTACATAACAGAATACAAACTAAAAATAAAAAATTGGATCTACAAAAAACCCTATATTGCAAACAGTAAAACAGTAACATTAAGAGTCTTAGGAGCCGATCTGCCGGACAAAGGGATAACTATTAAAGCATCCACCTCGCCAGATCATGTACCGTTCAATACCGATACAATTTTTATATTAAATAAAACTAAGCAAAAATATAAAGATATTTTTACTCTTTCAAAAAATAGCATCCTTAGCCCAAATAAAGAGGAGTACCTAAGCCACTTATTGCAAGGTATCCACAGGAGAAATTTATGAAGACACAATGGAAAAAGATAAAATTATTTATAGCAGGAATTTCTATAATTATTTCAATAGAATGTTTTACTCCTTTGACATCATATGGGTTTTCAAGAATTGTAGACTTATTACTTAATAATGAGTCTGTAAAACCTGAAGATTTTATTACAACATTAAAAAAAGTTAAAAAGAATCCAAAGAAAAATAAATTAAGAGTTGTAGAGGCAAGACATACTAATACAAAAAACCTTCAGTTTGAAATTGATACATCAGGTGTCATTGTTAAAAACGAAAATGACATTCAAGCCCCTATAAGCAATCAAGGATTTCTAGACTCCATCCAAGAAGCTATAGATCTCTGGGATGATGTTGATATTGCAAATGTTTCATTTGCTCCACTTAAATTTGCTTCTGGCAGTGCTGATGCAAATGACGGCAAGAATATTATTTCATTTCGTGCAGCTGAACCTCCAGAAGGTGTTCCTGACGGTGCAAATTATATAAGCATTATTAACTATGCTAGGACTGAAAATGTCCTGTTTATGGGTAAGAATATTATGGTTAAACCAGGAGCCATACTTGATGCAGACATAATATTTGATCCAACAAATAATCCCTGCTTAGCCCTTCAGACCACTATAGGAGATTTTAAATTGGGTGGTGATGATGTAGCCATAAACGAAGGGGGAGTTGATCCAAGTGCAGACTTAAGTATTTGTAGCTCAGTGTCTGGTGGTGATATTACAGAGCTTGCAATTCAGGGAATTGGAAGTGCTTTAGGATTAGATCCCTCAGCAATTGCAAGTGCAGCTACCAGTTCTGTTTCAGAAATTAGAGAACGTTATTCTCTTACAAGCGATGACAAAATAGGACTAGCAAATATCTATCCAAATAAAAAAAATCTTAAAAACCGTGGTTCTATAAGAGGAAAAGTAGTATTAAATAAAAAACCTGTTGTTGGAGCTCATGTTGTATTAGAAGACAATAATTCAGGTGAACCCTTAGTTGGTACTTTAAGCAATATTAAAGGTCAATTTTCAATAAACCATATTCCTGAAGGAACGTACACAGTTTATGTTGAACCACTTGATGGTCCTGCAAGAAAAAATGTATTTCCCAGAGTTTTCTATGGCACAGTAGGTCAGTTAAATTTCACAACAGGTGTATTTAATAAAGATGTTACTATAAGAAAAAGTAAAACAACTCATCTGTCAATAAACGTAAAAGAATTATCCGCTTCAGCTTTTAACATTAATTATCAGACAGTTGCACTAACAGAAGCTGCTGTAAACGAATTTGGTGGTGCATTCCTATTGCCCATAAGAATAATGCCAGGTGAAACTATTACAGATGTCCAGTTCTGGGGCGATAATATAAGCACAGGATTTGGAACATTAACAGTTAGTGGACCTGGAATAACTATAAGTAACGAAACAGATGCAAGTATTCCTATATCACCTTTTGTACAATGTGAAGAATGCGAAGATTCGGCAGATAATCCCTGTAAAAGAGATCCTAGATGCCCACCAACAGATGAAATAACAGTTGAACCAGATCAGATTCAAGGCATTATAGTTGATATAACCTGTGATCCAGATGTTGAACCAGGTCCAAGAAATATAATTTTCACTGGTAATCAAATAGATCCAACACATCCTAGCTTTGGATTAAGGGATCAAATTTCAGGCGGATTAATAGTTACAGAAGATTAAATATCGTCATCTGGCAGCTCATTTTCACCTGTTTTTGTGGCTTCTTGAATAATAGCATCTGCAAGATTTTGATCATAGGCAGTTCCAATATCAGTCAAATCAATATCATGAACTGGTGTTCGAATAAACTTACATTCAATAATTGCTGGAGAATTTTCAAAAACACTGTCTCTAATAGAATTAGAAATCACTTTTTTAGGTGGTACAGGTATATGTATTTTAACTTTTCCATCAATTACAATAAATTTTTTACCATTATTTCTTATAGTTCCTACTCGTTTTACAAATGTTTTTACTACAACATCAATTTCTTGCCCTGAATCATCTAACCCATCAAATTCATATAGATCTGTTTTTAAATCTTCTTTAACTTTAATATAATATTTTGCTCTTGCATTTTTTACAAATACAAGCTCTCTGGGCGGTAGTAAAAGCTTAGCAATATCCTCTTTTGTTACACCATTAACCTGAACATATAAATCAACAGATATCTCTTTATTTGTATTATTTATATTTGAAACTTTTGCACGTTCAAAGATAGCAATTTTTTGATTCTTCTGATCAATGAAATATGAGTTACCACCAGATTTAAACACCGGGGTTTTTAAAAAAATATCTTGCAATACGCCACCCGTTCTACATGGTCCAATAGTTGCATCTGGTAAATCTGGAACTATAGAGTTTAAAAATGTTTCTGTATTTGTCTCACCTAAAACTTTACTAAATAAAATATTTGAAATATTACAGATAAGTATAATTAGAACAAAAAAACAAATATTATTTTTCATAAGATTCATAGGAAGAAACACCTATAATTACCTTAGACCCTAATTAACTTATACTCTTAAATTTATTAAACTAAGCAAAAAACAACAATTTATTATTAAAAAATATGGATAGCTCTATATTAGGATTATAAAAGCGACTAATTTTTGTAAACATAATACCTATGTGAATTTAGCTTATAAAATGCCTCATATCTAAAATATAATCTCCTTAGATAGGGTAGGTCTTATTAGAAGAGTATTTATTACCAGGAATTTACAGCTTGAATAATAATCTAAATATAACCATTAAGAATAAAAAAACTATTCACATGGCCCTGTTTTTCTTAATAATAGTCGGGTTAAATTTTTTATATTTATTACCTTTAAAAGCTGAAAGAGTAGATTCTCTTCCTGGCTGTGGAGATAGAAATTGTGCAACTAATCCAACGGATGCAGTAATAGCAAATGACAGCACATTTATCTTAATAGTAGATTCTTCGCCATTTCCATTTATAAGAAGGTTTGATTTTAATGGAACGGTTTTTAACAATAGCACATTAATAAATCTCAAAGAAAACAATCCAAATAAAATTCCTCTAAAGATTGGATTAAACAAAAACAACAATAAGTCATTTGTTTATAAAACTCCTTCAGGAACAGATAAAGGTTCTGTACAAATTATTAATCTCACTAATAATTCAGTAAAATTACTAATTTCTCCAACATCAGGCGGAAAACAATTAGACAGTATTGGTTTTATTGATCCTGATGGAAAAAAATTAATAGCCTGCGTTAGTGATTCAAAGAATTCAGAACTATTAATTATCGATATAGATACTGACACTGTAGAAAGCAATGTTTCACTTCCTGATAAAGCAAGTTCAATTGCTGTATCAACAAACTTCACAAAAGCAGTTATAGCTTTTAAATCTACATTTTCACAATCAATAGGACTTTATGATATACAAAGCGGAAAAATAATCAGACTTGACACACCAATTAATATCTTCTTTAAAATAGATGATTTTATCGCTAGAGACGATTTCGATCTTAATGGCAACATTTCTGTCCTTTCTACAGTAAGTGGAGCGCATGCATTATCATATTTAAATCTAAAAGAGAATAATCTTACTGTTAAAATATTGGATAAAAATACACAGGGTCAATCCATTGCAACAATTTCTAGAGATGGAACATTAGCAATAGTTGCAGGTGCTGTGCTTAACTCCCCAACAGGATTTAGGATATATAAAATTGATTTGACCAATAGCAATTTTCCTATTATTACAGAAGCATCATTTTCTGATGGAACTTCAGTAATCGATGTTGATATTACGCCCGATCAAAATAAAGTAATTCTTCTTTTAAAGAAAGATACTGGCAAAATCCTTAGGATTTTAAACATAAATGATTTTTCAAAAATTAGTGATGTATTTGTCGCCAATGATAATTCAAAAAATGTACTTGCAGTAGATCCAAGAGGGAATTTTGCCATAGCCATTAACCAAAATGGTAGTATACCTGCCAGCATAATTACAGATTTTGCTGCAGGTCCAATAATCAGAAGTATTACACCAAATTTTGGAAGTATTAATGGTGGAACTCTATTCACAATTGATGGACTTTTAGATCTAAATAGATTTACATCTAAAGATGTAAAAATATGTTTTAAAGATCTTAATACATGCGCATCATCTGTTGAAGTATCAGCAGATGGCAGGACCATTAAAGGAATTACACCAAAAATGGAGAAAGAAGGAATTGAAAATATAATTCTTGTTGCAGAATCAAAAGTCAATGAATGCTCCAGCACAGAAAAATGTGTAAGTTGCTCAGAAATAACATGTACACAGGGACAAACCAAAACAACAGGAACCTGCTGTGAATGTCCAAAATGCATATATAATACAAGCACCTATAAAGATATTTTTGATTTTAGGAATGATATAGCAATATCTGATACAATTCCACCAAAAATTAAAATTACAAAACCCACAATTCCTATAGCTACAAACAAAAAAGAAATAAAACTTGAAGGTGAAATTGATGGGACAGGATCCCCAGTAGAAACCCTTACAATTAATAATGAATCAACAAAAACAACACAAACTGAAAAAGCAAACATAGTTACATTCAGTGCAAATTTAAAATTTGAAAAGGATAACAGTTATTTAATAAAACTGTCTACGAAAGATAAAGCAGGAAATCTGACAGAAGAAAACATTGAAGTTATTGTTGATACAGTAGAACCAAAATTATTAAATATAAAAGCAGATAGGACAGTAAACGGTGATTTTAATTTATCTGGAACAGCTGATGGTACTGGATCTAATATAGTTAAAATTTTAATAAATAATGTAAACCTAAATATTAATCCAGGAAAGCTGGTTGACTTTTCAACAACAACAAATAACTCTCCAGCAATTCTTAAAATAACAGATGCAGCAGGAAATGTTTTCAGTACAAGTGTAAATATATTAAATGGCACAAATGAACCAATAATTACATTTTTGTCACCAAAAGATTCAAACATATTGAAATCAAGAAGAGTAATCGTAAAAGGAACAGTTGATGGAAACAATTCAGAAGTTAAAAGTTTAACTATAAATAATTCAAATACTTCGTTTACCAGACAAAGTAAAAATAAAGTAATTTTTAGCAGACTAATAGAATTTAATCAGGATGGTTTATTAGACATAACTGCAATAGCTACAAATAAAGATAATTTGACAGCAACAAGAACAATAATGGTAAGAATTGATTCTGTCATCCCTTCCGCTACTGCTTCTGCTGAGTTTACTCAAGATGGTAAAATTAAAGTCTCTGGCTCCGCTGATGGCACTGGTTCTAACATCTCTTCAATCTCTGTAAATAATGTCCAGGCTCAATTCTCTCAAACCCCTACTTCTGATTTCTCTGTCTCCATTACCCCTTCCTCATCCATCCTACTTACCATTATCGATGCCGCTGGTAATAGATTTAGTCAACAGGTCCCTTTCTCTGAAAAGATCCCTCCTGCTATTACCATTACTACTCCTTCTGATTTACAAGCTTTTAAATCTAAATCAATTAGAGTCTCTGGTATCGTCGATGGCACTGGCTCTCCTGTTACTTCTGTCCTCATTAATAACATTAGAGCTGGCTTCTCTTCCTCCAAACAACCACTCAACTCTGTTTCATTTAATGGATCTGTTTCTTTCACTAAAGATGGCTCTTTTGATGTTACAGTATCTGCTACAGACAAAGCTGGTAACTCCTCTAATAAACCTATTAAAGTTATTATTGATTCTGTCATCCCTTCCGCTACTGCTTCTGCTGAGTTTACTCAAGATGGTAAAATTAAAGTCTCTGGCTCCGCTGATGGCACTGGTTCTAACATCTCTTCAATCTCTGTAAATAATGTCCAGGCTCAATTCTCTCAAACCCCTACTTCTGATTTCTCTGTCTCCATTACCCCTTCCTCATCCATCCTACTTACCATTATCGATGCCGCTGGTAATAGATTTAGTCAACAGGTCCCTTTCTCTGAAAAGATCCCTCCTGCTATTACCATTACTACTCCTTCTGATTTACAAGCTTTTAAATCTAAATCAATTAGAGTCTCTGGTATCGTCGATGGCACTGGCTCTCCTGTTACTTCTGTCCTCATTAATAACATTAGAGCTGGCTTCTCTTCCTCCAAACAACCACTCAACTCTGTTTCATTTAATGGATCTGTTTCTTTCACTAAAGATGGCTCTTTTGATGTTACAGTATCTGCTACAGACAAAGCTGGTAACTCCTCTAATAAACCTATTAAAGTTATTATTGATTCTGTCATCCCTTCCGCTACTGCTTCTGCTGAGTTTACTCAAGACGGTAAAATTAAAGTCTCTGGTTCCGCTGATGGCACTGGTTCTAATATCTCTTCAATCTCTGTAAATAATGTCCAGGCTCAATTCTCTCAAACCCCTACTTCTGATTTCTCTGTCTCCATTACCCCTTCCTCATCCATCCTACTTACCATTATCGATGCCGCTGGTAATATTAACAAGAAAAATCTACAAATAATTCTGCCTCCTGACATAATTCCACCTATAATTACTTTAAATAATCTAACAGATCTAGAAATATTAAATTCAAGAGACATAAAAGTTGGTGGTTTGGTTAATGGCACAGGATCAAAGATTGTTTTATTAACAATTAATGGAAACAAAGCAGCTACAACACAAACAAACGATCCTAATATTGTCAATTTTACAGAAATAATATCATTTAAAAATGATGGCTTGCAAACAATAACTATTGCTGCAAAAGACAAAGATAACAATTCAAGTAAAAAATCAATTTCCATCACCATCGATACTGTCCTCCCTGATATCACTTCCTTCAATATCGATACCAACGATAAAGATGAGTTCGTCCTTGACACTACTTTGTCTGGTACTGGTACTGATTTGGTTTCTCTCTCTATTAAAGATGATAAAAATAATCCTATTACTTTTACTCCTGCATTTACTCCGAGTTCTTCCTTCTCTTTAACTGCTATCTCTCCCACCTCTGATACCTTCATCATTGAAGCTACTGATAAAGCTGGTAATAAACTAACTAAAACCTTAAAAACCTCAGGTGCTGCTCCTACTATCGATGTCTCTAAACCTTTCGATAATGCTTTCTTTAATGTCAGCGACATCCTCACTGAAGGTTCTGTTACCTTCTCCGCTCCTAAAAAAGTTTTTAAAATTAATGATACTGATGTTAATTTGTCTTCAACTCCCGACCCCTCCGTGTTTACTTTCAAAAAGACGCTGACTTTTATGGATGGTACACACACAATTACATTCTTGGCTAAAGATAAACTCCTTCGCTCCTCTAGCACTTCTCGCACTATCACCATCGATACTTTATTACCAATAGTAAACGCTACAGTAGTTCGTTCAAATAACAACTTCACCATTAATGGAAGTGCTGAAGGCACAGGGAGTAATATTATTATTATAGAAATAAACGGAAACTCATTAGCAATCACTGAAGCTGAAAAAGTTGATTTTAATTTAACAGTTGAGAGCCCACAAGTATCAATAAAAGTTAAAGACAAAGCGGGTAATGAAACAACAAAATCATTTGAACCAGTTGATCAAACACCACCTAAAATAACAATAAATGCACCAAAAAAAGCATTTTTTTATGGGACAAGAAAAATAAGAGTAATTGCAAAGATTGAAGATGACACAAGTATTAAAAAGGTATTTGTTAACGAGAAAGAAATTGATTTAACAAATACTAGCGGGAATAATTCCGGTAAAAGAATGTCCTATCAAATAACAAACAATCCTAATAATGAACTTAAAATATTCAACCTCTCTGTTGATGAGGTAATAAATACTGAAGGGAACACAAAGATAAAAATCACAGCTATTGATACTTCAAACAATCAATCAGAAGAAACGATTGATTTCATCGTTGATTCAATAAATCCTGAATTTAACGTAAATGTCAAACCTGAATCTGGTGGGACCTATACTGTTTCAGGAAGTGCAAATGGAACAGGTTCAAAAATTATATCCATAGAAATAAACGGACAATCAATTGATATAACACCTGATGCCGTAATAAATTTCTCAGGAACAGCCGATAAAACACCCTTAACAGTTAGAGTATTTGACAGCGCAGGGAATCAAACAGAGCAAACAATAAATGCACAATTACCAGATACAACACCTCCAAATATAAAAATAATTTCACCTAATAATGGAGATGTATTCACTGATACAACAAACATTAATATCAACTTTACAGCGGAAGATAATATTCAACTAAAAGAAGTAACACTTAACAGCAACAATATTCAACCTGTAAGCGAATTTAATTATTCTGCAAATGTAACCTTACTTCCCGGAGATAATTTATTTACTGTTATAGCAACTGATACAAGCAATAACACAGCAACAAGTACCATTTCAATATCATACTCACCACCACCGCCACGTAAAAGCATAGGAGGAGGCGGAGGAGGCGGCGGCGGTGGTGGACTGGTGTTAACTCTTCCTCCACCGATTATTAGTCCTAATACTTCAATCTTTGAAGGAGTTTTAGAACCAGTATCCAACAATGAACTTCCTGAAACAGTTGAAGTCGCAAATCCACCAGCAACTCGCGATGGCAAGAAAGCAGATATTAGTATAGTTCCCACTGTCCAAGGACTTGAACTAAAAAGAACAGATGACAATTTGCTTTTAATTCCGCAAGGCTGCTCATTTGCAACAATAATAAAACCATTAGCAGAAATTATAAAAATAACTGATGAAGAATTAAATAATAAATATGCAACTATACTTATAGATAGTACAGGTAGAACCTTTTTAGCAGGATTTGCATTCTTTATAAAATCAAAACAAGATATACAATCTAATGAGCCTATATTTATCTCATCAGATGATACACCTTTAAAACTAATTACAACATTACAAATTCCACCTGAAGCAAATGAAGGAAATACAAGAGTATCAATTATAGGCAGTAAAGGTACACTTGCGACAATTAACATAATTATAGAAACAGATATTGAAGTTAAAACCAGAAGAAGATCTAATGAGCTTGATAAGCCAAAAATAGTTGGCACGATTAAAGCAACTATAAAAAAACTAAATAATAAATTTACAGTCTTAATTCTTAAGATACATGCTGATAATTTACTTAATAAAATAGCCATTATAGATGGAAAAATTGTAAAAATACGAGGTGAAAGGAATTCACTTACAAGATTAAGCTTTATACCTGAAGAAGGAATAAAAATAAAAAGTTCTGTATTAAAAAACAAAAAATCACTTAGAACAGTTATAAAACTTGAAGATGATATAGAACTTGGAATTAAACTATTTAACATTACAACACCCAAATGTGCTGACATAGGTGCAATAATAATTCCTAAAGAACTAAATAAAGGCTCTTTAGAAGCAAGTGATAATCCTGAAAGTTTAATACTTGAAGATTTTATTAAAGCTCAAAATGCATTATCTGAGAAAAAAAACAAACAAGTAGAAGACAAAGAAGAATCTATTGAATCTGAGATAGATGATGAGGGAGAATATTTAGAAGAGTTTAAGAATATAGATTAAACTGATTTACATTCTTCAATCAATTTTTTAAGTTCACCATTTGCAAACATTTCTCTTGTAATATCACAACCACCTATAAATTTTCCATCGATAAAAACCTGTGGAACAGTAGGCCAGTTAGAATATTTTTTTATGCCTTCCCTAAGTTCAGTATCTGAAAGCACATCTCTGGTTTCAAAAGGTACTCCTAACATGTTAAACACATCCACAACGGCAGCAGAAAATCCACATTGAGGCGCGTCTTTTGTACCTTTCATGTAAACAATTACTTTGTTTGATTTAACTTCAGATTCAATTTCATCTAAAATGTTACCCATTTCTATTCCTCCTTAGAATTTATATAACTAATTTTATTCAATATTTTAAAATGTTGCAGATCATCAAAATAAAGGGCTTGTAGACAGTTTAAAGAATATGTTAAATATTATGTCCTATATCCCTTGAAAATGTTGGTTTAATTTTTTGCCATTGGGCAGGTGAATATGTCTTTAGTGTCAGTGCATGTATTTCATTGGTTTTCATCTCATTCTGTAAAACATCATATACAATCTTATGTTGTTCAACCAGTGTTTTGTTTTCAAAATCAGGCGAAACAACGATAGCCTGTATATGATCACCACCTCTTAGATCAATAACTTCAAGATGTATTGTTTTTATTTTCTCTTTTATTTTTCTTTCAATTTCTAGAATAGGAATCATAGCTTTAATTTAACTCAGGCATTCTTCTGTTTACAAAATTCATAAGATTATCATACTGCATATATGGATTGGTGATTTTCTGATTTCCAACAGAATCATTTGTTTTTTCAGCATAATTATGCCCAGGAAAAATTATTGTGTCATCATCCATTTTCATTAGCTTGTTATAAATTGTGTCAAACATCTGTTCAACATTCCCGCCAGGCAAATCACACCTGCCACAACCATTAATAAACAAAGTATCCCCGGAAACCAGATTATTACTTACCAAAAAGCACTGTGAGCCTGGCGTATGCCCGGGAGTATGTACAAACTGAATTTCAATGTCACCGAGTTTTAGTTTGTCTCCGGACTTTGTTTTCTTTATATTTTCACCCCACCCAAACTTAAAAAAATCCATCTCATGAGTATTAATATAAACAGGAACATCAATGGATTTCAGAAATTCTTCAACACCATTAGTATGATCAAAATGTCCATGGGTAATTAAAGCACCTTTTATATTTAACTTATCTTTCTTTGCTTCTTCAAACAATAAATTTACATCCCATGCAGGATCAACGATTACAACATCCTTAGTATTTTTATCACCTATAAAGTAAATAAAATTCTCCATAGGACCAACTTCAATTTGTTTAAGCAAAAGATTACTCATTGGCTAGATTTTAAGTCCTTTATCTCGATCGGTATTTCTTTAAATTTACAATTAATTTTTATAGAACCATTATTTTCATTTGATTCAATAGTTTCACCAGTCTTAGAGGTAACCTTAATAGTACTATTTAAAAATCCAAGCCTGACACTGCCATTGGCTAAATTATTACGATTTAAGAGTTTGATTCTACCGTTTATTAGAGATTTAGAGCCATCATTAAAGAAATCAGAAACAGTGGTTGTAACCTGATCACTTTTATTTATCTTTTTAAGAGTCAGCTCTGAGTCAGAATTATCAAAGGTTTGAGTTTTACCATTTAAAAAAGAATTTAAATTTTTAATTTGTTCAAATATAGCCAGAATATTTACATCTGCTAAAAATTCTTCTCTATTAGAAAGGACTGATTGCAATTGTATTGAGCCAAAAGCTCCATCTTCACCCTGAAATAAGAGTATTCTGTTCTGATCCGCAATAAATTTTTTAAATGGAGAATTACCTCTCACAAAACATACTGCTTTACCACCAAGATCTGTTTCATCACCCTGGGCAAGAACAGGATGAGAGAAGCATAAGCTAAATATCAGCAATATAATAAAAAAATTGTTTCTCATTTACCTATGGGCGATCTGATCTAATTATCAGCTCTCTTCAAATGGGCGATCCGTGACTCGAACACGGGACCCCACGGTCTTTTATCACGCGCTCCAGCCTCTGGCTTTCGCGCTTCCAAAGATCTATGGTCTCCCTTGATCTACATCCGCTCAGGTTTGTCGCACGGGACAAACCTTCACTAGGATTTAATTATCAGCTCTCTTCAAATGGGCGATCCGTGACTCGAACACGGGACCCCACGCTTATCAAGCGTGTGCTCTAACCAACTGAGCTAATCGCCCGTTTTTATACTGGAAAAATCTCGCTTTTAACGAGATTTTTCCTTTTCTTTTTCGACGCAAAATGTATTCTTGACCAGAACACATTTTGCATAAATTCCAAGAATTCAGACTCAAAAGTAATTATATCTTGCTTTAGAAGACATTTTAAAAATTACACTTGACAATAAAACTTTATCTTGATTTAATTTAATGCAATAATATTTGTATTTAAGACAATTTAAATTAATATATGGGCTATGCAGATTTTGGTATTACACTTGGTCACCAGCATTATATTGCATTACGTGTTAGGTATAATGCTGGTATTAATTGGATAAGAAGAAATATTGGACACTCTGTTGATGTTGAAAATGCCATCCCAGTAATTATTCGCGGTAGTACAAATCCAGAATATACAGATCAACCTAGACTTACTATTTATAACCAAACACTCATTGATGCTTTGATTCAAAGACAACTTGCACATATACCTCTTGGATCAAGAAGAAGAGAACATTTTGCTAATATTGCTGAAATTGGACTTTACCCTGTAACAAATGAAGGAGAAGGAATAGCATATTCAGCTGGAATTTATAGTCTTGTTGAGCCATGGGGAGATATGTTATCACCTCCATATCGTGATTTAAATCGAGAACTAAGTAGATTTGCTGGAAGATACGACACCCCTGGATACAACCCTTTAACTGAACATGAGCAACTACTACTCATGATTATTAAAAAAGTTAAAGAAATAATAGAAGCAAAGGAAGAAAAAATTAAGAAAGAAATGAAAAATAAAAAAGAAGATGAAAACAAACCTTCTTTAAAAGACCTTGAGTTTGGTAAAAACTTTAATAATTCAGAAGCTGCTAGAGAAGCAAGAAATAGAAGGAGTGAAGAATTAAGAAGAGAAAAACTAAATAAAGTTATTGAAGAAGCTCTCCCTGCAATTGCATTTGGTCAAATACTAGAAAACGCTGATATAGGATATTTACTTTTAATCTTAACTTCGAACGAAATTGGATTAACACATCCAGATGATAGTGTTAGAGAAGGCACAGTAAATATAATTTCTACTTTAATAAAAGCCATACTGACAAATATGGAACAAGAAATCCAAAAGAACGTTTTATTTTTACCACAAGATGTAGATATTAAAAATTATACACTTAATGGAGAAGAGCGAATTGATGAAAAGCCTAAACCTACTTCAATAATAGATGAGGCGATTTTACTTTTACAATGTACTTCAAGAGCTTTAAATATTAGTGGTTGCGGGCTACATGATCGCAATCCAAAAATAAATAGAAAGGCTAAAGATTTAGAAGATTTTGTTTTTGGTGCAGGTGCAAAACTTAAAGCACTAAAAGATGAGCTACATGTATAAAATTAACATTTTTTAATTGTAACCTTAAAATAATCTTTAACTTGAACTTGTTCTAATACCTGATGTCCCTCTTCAAGCACACTATTTTTCACACTTTCAAAAGATTCACCAGGATCTAAAAGAACTTCAAGAGTCTGATTTGGTTTCATATCATCAAGTTTGATTTTTGTTTTAACAAAATTTAAAGGACATTCTACTCCCCTTAAATCAATTTCATAATCAGGTTTCATATTATTTCATTTCACCGGAAAACATTTATTAATAACGCACGAATCAGGAAGCGGGCATTCATCTCTGGTAATCATTTTTACCCATTCTTTCTTAAAACAATCCCTGCTTTGAATATAAGGATATATAAAATCAAACAAACTATCCATAGACTGATCATGCAGTTTCGATAAACAGCTCAGGCAAAGTTGTTCTTCCACATACCCTAAAGCAAGATTAATGTTATATGCTCTTCTGCAAATATTGTTTCCACACTTTGGACAAGTAAAAGGGAATTCCATATACTGTCTAAATTATTACAAACTTACTTTTCTTTACCTTTTCCAGGCTTTTGCTCTGTGGCAGCTTTAGCAGCAGGAGCAGCCTTGGCAGCTGGAGCAGCTTCTTTACCAGCTGGAGCAGCTGCAACACCTTCAGCCGGTGTTACACCTTCAGTAGTTACTGCTGCTGCAACTTCCTTAACTTCTTCTATCTCATGTGTCTTTGCAATTTCTACCCTGGCAAGTACTTCATCAGGTTGATTTAAAATCACAATATCATTGGATATTTTCAGATCTCTTGTGTGAATTCCTTGCCCGATTTCTACAATCTGCTCAAGACTAACATCTATTACATCAGGAATATCTTTCGGTAGACACTGAATTTCAACTTCATTTAAACTCACAATTAAAACTCCGCCAGCAACTACAGCAGAGGAATGACCAGTGTAATTTAGAGATACTTTAACCTTAATTTTTTCATCACTTCTGATTTTATAAAATTCAATATTTAAAAAATTATCTCTTACAGGATCAACCTGCACATTTCTAATCAATACAGGAAATTTATCTCCGCCATCAATTTCAATCTCATTAATATGAGAATATGCTCTATGTGGAATTAATGAGAATTCTTTAGCATTAACCTGTACTGATTTTGATTCATACCCATGACCATAAACAGTAGCAGGTACAAAACCACTTCGCCTTAATGCATTAGGCTTAGTATTATCTCGTGGTTTTACTTTAATTGTTAATGCTTTTGCCATACCAGTAGAAATTATATTTTATCCTAATCAAAGGGAAAATCAAGAAATATTTTGTATGGACGTTCCTTTTATACAACTGTAATAGGTATATTATCAACATTAGAAGAGTCTGCCCCGGCAAGCATGCCATGTTTTGACAAAGCAAGCCTGGCTAATCCAATTGGAAAAGAATTATCGTTGTACTGACCGTATATTGGATATCCACCCACCAAATCAGAGAATCTGCTATCTTCTCTTGTCCTCAAACCATGCATAAAAGTAAATGGTTCAAATCTTTTATCCACACTAGCTAATTTAGTACCTGCTTTATTTACAGGGGTACCTCCTAAAAATGCACCTCTTGTTGGCATATCAGTTTGTAACTTGTGCCCGACATAAAGCCCTAAAAGCCTCTTCCACATAGCATCAGCAACTATACAGTGGATGCTCTCTCCACTTTCTGCTGCTTGTGAAATAACTGCACTTTTATCAATACCTGTCTGTGCAAGCCTGTCTCTTACACTGTCAGGCAAATTACGTTCTTTAATAAGTTCATGGATTAGAAGTGGTGTTTCTTCAGTAACCCTGAAGTCACTTCTATGATTGGTAAGTTCAATAAGAAAACTAAGAATATCCTGAATTGCATCTCCTCTTAAAACCATTTCCTGTGTAATTTGATCTCCATCAGTATATTTATGCTGCATATAATGTAGTAAGAGTTCTTCAATATCACTAGTAGGTTTAAAATTAGACTGTGCAAAAGGATCATGTCCACCTTCCGAAGGTCCTATTAACTCAACCTCTCCATTTGAAAGACTGTGTCCATATCCTAGTCCTGAACCAGCAGCTACTACAATCCTTCCACCAGAAGTACTAATACCTAATCCTTTATTAATTACAAAAGTTGAATCAGGATCAGAAGCTCTTACAATATCAGCACCTGCAAGCATTGGTGGCATATCATTACAGAGAAATGCTTTTGAACCAGTGACATAAGTCAAAACATCTTCGTCTATATGGCAATTCAAATGAGTCATTGAGCAAACTTTTCCGTTTTTACCATCCTTAACAGGTCCTGCTGCACCTACTGAAACTAAGTCATATCTCCAAGGCACACGTGTTTTTATTAATTCTGCAAAATCTTGACCTCTGGTATCTTCTTTAGAAATTTTTACTCTGGATGCACGATCAATCTGATATTTCCCATCTTCATATAAAACCTTATCAATCCTAGGTCCTGATGCACCAACGTTTATTGCAGCTACTGTTACAGATGACATATTTTTCTCCTTAAATATAGTTATTTAAATCATGTTTTAAATCATATAACATTAAAACATAGAATAAGTATGGTGAAAACGAGTAAAGATATTTGCTCTGACTAAATTTTCCAAACCTTAAACAGATTTAATTTATAACAAGCTCTTTTTGATCCTTAATGTGCATATTTAAAAAATTCCCACAACCAAGAAGAGGTACTTTGTCATTTAAAATTATTTTTACAGGTATATGAGAAATCATTACAGAAAGCCTTCCTTTATGAGTAAATGCCTGCATAAAGCCACCTTCTTTTATTTTGTTTATTATTTTTGGAGCAATTCCTCCACCTACAAATACACCACCTGTTGTTAATGCCTTTAATGCGAGGTTACCGGCTTCTGCACCATAAACAGATATAAACAAATCCAGCGCTTTCCCGCAACACTCATCTTTTTTGGACATGGCTACTTCTGAAATAACAGCACTTGGATCTTCTTTTTTTAACCTGTCAAGAAGCCAATCCGGTGTATTTTTATATTCAGTATCCTTAAAAAAGTTATAGACATTTAATAAACCAGGACCCGAAAGAATTCTTTCATAACTTATCCGACCGTATTTATTTATAAGATAATTCAAAAGGTTAATTTCAATTTTATTTCTCGGTGCAAAATCAGAATGCCCTCCTTCAGAAGCAGATGGTATGTATCGTTTTCCATCCCAAAATATTATTGACTCACCAAGACCAGTGCCTGCACTAATAAGGCACATATTCCCATGCTGTTGAGGTGTTCCTTCATTTAAAACATATACATCCTGTTCACTCAGAATTTCAATACCATGTGCAGCTGCTTCAAGATCATTAAGCAGAGATACATTTGCTGATTTTATATTTAACACTTCAGCAATTTTTTTTACATCTACAAGCCATGGAAGATTAGTAGCATCACACAATCCATCTTTTACAGGACCAGCCACGCCAAAGCATGCATGTGTCAGGGAATATTTAGTTTTTATATCCTGCTCAACAACATTTTTTACTATTGTTCGAAGACTGTCATAATCTTTACTTGAAAAACTTTTCTCATAAACTACATTAAACTTGTTTCCTGCTAGCGGTTCTAGAATTGATATATTTGTTTTTGTACCACCAATGTCACCGACTAAATACATTATTTTATTTTCCCTTCTAATTTTAATAATTAATTTAGCACAAAAGGAGAATGTAAACAAATAACTGGCAAGTCAGTAAAGCCCATTTACCCATCAGGCTGAGCGACGAAGGGTCTGTCAGTTCTTGGATAGAGGGGCGAAGATTGTTAAGCAGTTTCCTTGCTGGCTGCTTTTCTTTTGTTTGGATCTAAAATTGCTTTTCTAAGTCGAATTGATTTTGGTGTAACTTCTACAAGTTCATCATTATTTATGTATTCCAGTGCTTCTTCTAACGACATTTTCACTGGTGGCGGTAAACCTTCCAAAACTTCAGCTCCAGCAGATCTGATATTTGTCAATTTTTTTGTTTTGCATACATTTACTTCCAAATCCTGTGGTTTATTGTTCTCACCAACAATCATACCTTCATAAACCTGGATACCAGGAGCTATAAAAAACTGTCCTCTGTCTAATGCATTTAATATTGCATATGAAGTACTAACACCGCTTTCATATGCAATAATTACCCCATCTCTGGTTCTGCTAATATCACCTGCAAACTCTCTATACTCATAAAACGAATGGTTCATAATCCCTCTGCCTTTAGTCTGTCTGATAAATTCACTGCGATATCCTATTAGTCCTCGGGTAGGAACCTCAAACTCAAGTATAGTGATAGCTCCATCAGAATGCATGTTTTTTAACTCACCTTTTCTTTTTCCCATAGCCTGGATACAAGAACCAACAAACTCATCAGAAACATCCAGGATCAGGTTTTCATAAGGCTCAAAAATCTCATTATTTATTTTTTTTATAATAACTTCAGGTTTGCTAACCTGAAATTCATACCCTTCTCTTCTCATTGTTTCAATTAGAATACCTAAATGAAGTTCACCACGTCCGCTAACCAGCAACTTATCAGTAGAGCCTGTCTCTTCAATCCTTAATGCAACATTGCTTTCAAGTTCTTTAAAAAGTCTTTCTCTGAGCTGTCTTGAGGTAACATATTTCCCTTCCTGACCTGCAAATGGGCTGTCATTTACAGAGAAAGTCATTTGCATTGTAGGTTCATCAATTTTAATAAGTGCTAGTGCCTGCGGGTTTTCAATATCAGCAATTGTTTCACCAATATTTGCTTCAGGCAGTCCGCTGATTGCAACTATCATTCCACAGGATGCTGATTCAATTTCAACTTTCTTTAGATTTTCAAAACTAAACAATTTATATATTTTTTCTCTCTGTATAGATCCGTCTGACTTAATAAGGGCTACCTGTTGACCAGACTTTACTGAGCCATTATGTATCCGACCAATTAATATTCTCCCCAAATAATCACTATAGTCAATGCTTGTAATCTGAAACTGGAAAGGTTTATTTTCATCTCCAAGAGGTGGAGGCACATGATGAATAATCGTATCTAAAAGAGGTTTTATATCAACTGCTTCATGATCCACATTTAGTTTTGCCAAGCCTTTTAAACCACTTGCGTAAACTATAGGAAACTCTGACTGTGAATCACTGGCACCCAGTTCAATAAACAGGTCTAATGTCTGATCAATAACTTTATTTACACTTATGTTTTGTCTGTCAATTTTATTTATAACAAGTATAGGTCTTAAGCCTTTTTCCAGAGCTTTTTTTAAAACAAATCGTGTTTGTGGTTTTGTCCCTTCAAATGCATCAACAATTAAAAGGCATCCGTCGACCATTCCCAGAACTCGTTCTACTTCACCGCCAAAATCAGCATGCCCTGGAGTATCAACAATATTAATAAGATATTTTTCATAGTTAACAGCTGTATTTTTTGCCAGGATGGTAATTCCACGTTCTCTTTCAAGTTCATTAGAATCCATAATACATTCAGCAACTTCCTGATTTACACGAAAAGCTCCGGTGTACTTCAGGATTGAATCTACCAAAGTAGTTTTTCCATGATCAACATGTGCAATAATTGCAATATTTCTGATATTTTTATTCATTTGTTACGCTGCGGTGCTGCTACGCAAACTCCTCGCTATTTTGACTCATTATTCTTCGACGCTCAGATTTTCGCCTCGGAAAATCTTCGCTATTAGTTTTTGTCTAGCTCATATAAGATAATGGCGTTAATTCTCAAATTTGGTGGGAATTTTCATAAGAATTTTATATTTAAGTCATTTAAACCCTTTAAAAGGAGTATAAAATTCATTTTTTAATATTATCGAGGTTTTTTAATTTATTTGAAAAATCCAACACTTCATTTCTAAGCAAGTCATATTTAGTCTTAGCATTAGTAATATGCTGACCCAATGTATTAAATTCAGGCAATAAATTTTCAAAACCTATTTTTATGTCATCAATACTGGAAAGTATCTTTTGTGCATTTTTCTCTAACTCATAGCCTCTAAGTCCAATTATAACGGTTGACAAGTATAAATAAAGTCCAAGCGGTGATACAGGGAAAACATGTTTATCTTTTGCATGCTGAAGAAGTTTTTCTTCTTTTAAGATAATTTCATAATAAACATTTTCTGCAGGAATATACATTAATGCAAAATCCATAGTTCCCTCTGAAGGAACAATATATTTTGAAGAAATATCATCAATATGCTTTTTAACATCTCTAATAAATTGAGAAGGTGTTTCATCCTGTCTGTTCTGAAAATATTTTTTAACCGAGTCAAGAGGAAATTTTGCATCAATACAAAGGATCTTTGAGTTCTGGAACCTTACAACCGCATCAACAATATTACCTGTCTGAAATCTATGGTACATTTCATAATATTGAGAGGGTAAAATCTGAGATAATGCATTCTCAAGTAATAACTCTGAAAATGCACCTCTTAATTTTGGTGGTTTTAATACATCTTCCAGAGTTTTTATGCTTTGCCCAACATTTAATATATTTTCTGCCGTGGATTTAAGTTCTGAAAGCCTTTCATGAATATTAACTAATGTGTTTTGTGAGCCTTCCAAATGATTTGTATAAGAAGACTGAACATCTTTTAATTTATTTGATATTGAAATATTCAGCCGTATTAAAAGAAAGCCTAGAAAAATAGCAGAAACAATAACAATTATTAAAACAACAAAGTTTAAAATATCCATATAAATATTCTTTGGTTAGCTTAAGATCATGAATTAAATTTTACCAATCCTAGTATAGAGTTACAATTAATGTTTCATTTGATTAAAGGCTTAGGATCATCCAATAAATTTATTCCATAAATTAGACCATATTTTTGCTTAATATAGTCAATAAAATATTTTTCATTTACATCTTCACCTGATGCCATCTTAAGAATATCCCTTGCAGAATACATGGCACCATGCTTATGTATATTTTCTCTAAGCCAGTCTTTAAGAACTTTCATATTTCCACTAGCAATCATTACATCAAGATCACCAATTCTTTCCTTTGCTGAATGATAAATTTGTGAAGCATATATGTCACCAAGCAAGTAGGAAGGAAAGTATCCAAAATTTCCAGTAAACCAGTGGCTACATTGCAATACCCCCTCTTCATTGTTTTTAGGCTTAATACCTATATATTTTTCTACTTTCATACCCCATACTTTTGGAACATCTTTAACTTGCAGTTTTCCTTCAATTAAATCTTTTTCAATTTCATACTGAATAATATCATGCAAAGGAGATGTTAACTCATTTCCATTAGTTACTGTAGTTGGTTCAATCTTATTAATCGCTTGATAAAAAACTTCTAGCGAAATATTTTTAAGCTGCCCAGGAAATACTTTCTGCAATTTAGGATAAAAATTAATCCAGAATGGAAGACCCAATCCGATTATCGTTTCATATAATCTTGACTGAGATTCATCCATACCATAAGAGGGTGAATTTGCTATAAATGAATTTTTAATTTCTGTATCATATCCCTGTGCATAAATTCCATGCCCTCCTTCGTGGAGGGTATATGCAATAACACCAATTAAATCACTGTCCAAAGAAGTGGTCACTCTTATATCATTACCACCTAAACCAGTGCAAAACGGAGCATTTGATATATCAAATCTTCCTGCACTTAAGTCAAAACCAATATGCTCTAATATTTCTTTCACTAACTGCTTAAGTTTTTTTTCACTGTAATTTTTATCAAGAAAATCACTATCAATATTTTTTTCTGATTTTTTAACTGCTGCCAGGATAGAAATAAGTTCTCTTTTTATTTTTTCGGAAATCTTGTCTAGTTCCTTTGTAGTTATATCTGACTCATATTCACTAAGAAGAGCTTCATAAGGAGAATTTTTATATCCTATATATTCAGCTTCTTTTCGTTTTAAATTGACTATTTTTTCAAAGATCGGAATAATTTTCTTATAATCACTTGTTTCATGAGCCTCATTCCATATCAGAGTTCCTCTAGCCTCTGCTTCTTCTAATTCTTCAACCAAACCAACTGGAATTTTCTTTTTTCTGTTATATTCAGTCCTAAAGTCTCTTAATACAGCTTTATCAATATCACTCAATTTTTTAAGCATAGATTTACTCTCAAAATAATTCAAAAAGTCCTCAGCCTCCTTAGAAATAATTTTTTCATGATATATCTTTGCAGCAACTTTTATTTGCTTGACACGATCATCACTAGCTTTAACTGGCAGGTTTGTATACTGATCCCATCCAGCAAGCTCCTTTAAATTGTCAAGAGCGTTCAACTCACTTAAAAATGTTTTAAAATTTTCCAGTCTTTTTTGAAAAACTTCATTTTGGGTTTTTGTACGATTTAGAGCAGCAACCTTATTATTGTCAGGCACACCCGGTTCTGGTTTTTTGCAAACCAAACCATTGCTTTGAACTTTTTTCTTTCCACCAGGCGCACAAACATGCTTGTGTTTAAGAGAAGTTGCCTGTGGTTCTATACGTGGCATAGAGATTATTTTTTCTCATTTAGCTACTCTTAAAAGCATCGGGATATATCCTTCTGTATTTGCTTTTAATATACTCAATAAAATACCTGGGATTTAAATCCTCTCCTGTCACTCTTTTAATAATATCTTTAGTGTCTTCCGTGGAGCCATATTTGTGGATATTTTCCCTGAGCCATTCTTTTAAGACTTTCATATTGCCACTGGCAATCATCATTTCTAAATCCGGAATTGCATTCTTTGCTGTATTATAAATTTGCGCTGCATAAAGATTTCCCAGTGTATATGTAGGGAAATATCCAAAACACCCATCAGCCCAATGCACATCCTGTAATGGTCCTTCAGTATCATTAGTAGGTGTTACACCAAGATATTTTTCCATTTTCTTTTTCCAGGCTTTGGAAATATCTTTAACCTCAAGTTTTCCTTCAATTAAATCTTTTTCAATTTCATAGCGTACAATTACATGCATCTGATAAGTTATTTCATCAGCTTCTATACGGATAAGAGACGGTTGAACTCTATTTATTGCTTTATAAAAATCCTCAAGAGTCACCCCATCTAATTGTTTTGGAAATTGCTCTTGAAGCTTGGGGAAATAATAAATCCAAAACGGTAAACTTTGTCCCACAATTGTCTCATACAGCCTAGACTGTGACTCATCTATTCCCATAGACGGTGAGTCATGCAGAGGAGATTTTGAAAGAGCAGAATCCAGCCCGTGGGCATATAAACCATGTCCGCCTTCATGTATTGCATTGCTTATTCCAAACCATAGGTTTTTATTTAAAACCTTTGTTGTTATACGAACATCATTTTCACCTATATTTGTACATGTAGGATGTTCAGATTCATCAAGTCTGCCACTAGAAAGATCAAAACCTATATGTTCAAGCAATTTTTTACTTAAATCTATTTGCTTATCATGTCCATAGCTTTTATGCAGAAAACTTGCATCTGGTTGAACCCCTTTTTCTTTTATCAATTTTATAATTGGGATCAATTCTCGTTTCAATGCAGAAAATAGCTTATCCAGTTCTTTAGTAGTTAAGCCTTCTTCATATTCGTTCAACAAAGCATCATATGGTGAGTCTTTATAGCCAAGATATTTAGCTTCCTGACGTTTAAGCAAAACAATTTTTTCCAGTATGGGTGCAAATTTATTAAAATCTCCTTCTTCTTTTGCCTTTTCCCAAATATCAACTGCTTTAGTTGTTGTTTCAACCAGTTCTTGAGAAAGTTCAATAGGTACCTTTTTTTCTCTTTCATATTGCTTTCTGATTTGCTTAACTAATGCTTTGTCTACAATACCTAAAGTTGGAAACACTTCTTCAGCTTCCAAATGATTTAACAACCTTTCCATTTTTGCAGAAGTTAGCATTTCAATACTTAGTTTTGTAAGTCTTTTTGTTTGCCAAGCACGTATATCACTTGCATTTTCTGGTAGATATGCAATCTGATCCCATGAGAGAAAACCACTTAATTGATCAAGCAATTGTAATGTTTCAGCAAGATCTTTAAACTCATTTAAGGCTTTATCCTGTGAATGTTGAACATTTCCAGAAGGAAAGTTAATAACATTTGGAGATGAACTACTATCAACTACCGGTTCTAATATTGGTTTTGATAATTGTTTTTCAGGTAGCGAATTAGAACCTTTTAAGTCAGCTGCTGACAAGCTTCTATTCAATGCCTGTAGTTTGTGTACATTCATGTTAAGTACTTTTTGAGATTGCTAAATGTATGCTCGTGAAATACAAAGTATCAGGTTAGATACCAACTGTCAAATGAATGGTTTGAGTAAGAATATTGAAAACTAATTGTAAGATTAAATTTATTTTATTGATTATTTTTTAAAACAGGTAAAGGGAAATAAATTTTTTCTCCAGAACGGTAAAATCCAGCTAATCTCACATCTCCAAATCTTGAATATCCTATAAATCTTGGAGTAGGTACATTTGGATTAAACAACAATCTTCTAATTTCAGGATTTTTCTTAAATGCAAGATTCTGGTATTTCTTAAACTTAGCTTCATCATTGTAATTTGCATATGAATATAAAAGACACCAATAACCATCCTGTCCATCAAGCCTTATTGCCTTCTCCAACGATCTTCTAGCATCAACAATCTTATTGTTTGCAAGCTGTGCAGCCCCAAGAAATCCATAAAAATATGACACAGAAGGAGCAAGCTCAACAGACTTCAATAAATCAGTTTCACTTTGTACAGAATTTGTGCTAAGCAAATCAGCGCCTCTTGTAAAGTAATAAATCGGATTATACTTGTCTGACTTAATCGCATTATTTAAATCACCAGAATCATAATAATAATGACCGAGCAAGCTTTGAATATAAATCACTAACACAATAAATAAACCTGTCAGAAAAAAAGCAGATTTAAGAAACATATTTGACGCAGGCACAAACAATCTTTCTAATATTCCAAATCGTTTAATAAACGGAATAAATAAAAGACCACATAATAAATACTGATTAAAACAAAACAGCGGGCAATCACAAAATGAAATCACAAGAAAAGGCAATAAAGTTTGTTTTGCATTTATAAAAAGAAGATATAGTAAGCCAGCTATTAAAAGAAGTCCTACTATTCCCACTTCAAATGCAAAGTGATTAAATAAAGAGTGTCCATGAACAACCTGTTCACTTATTCTTCCACCAAGAACATCTGCATGAAATCTATATTCCGGGAAATCAAGTGCAAAAGTACCAAACCCATGGCCAAATAATGGTTTATCAATAAAGCCAAAGAATGATGACTTCATAATATATAACCTTGGCTCAAATGATTTAATTAAAAAGATCCCTAAATCCTGCTTTAATAAAAAATAAATAAAAAATAAGATCGCTGATAATCCATAGACCAAAACTGATCTCACACAAAATACAAATGCAATAAAAGCAGTAAGTTTATTTGAAAGAAATAAACATAACCCAAAAAGTAAATAAATTAGAAGATTCTTCTTGTTTAAGGGTTTAAAATATAATGCAAGAAAAACAGGAATCCACAATAAAAGACTACCTCTTTCTGACAACTCAAAGTGAAATAAATTAGCGATAGCAATAAGAGCAAATATTCCAAGTAATATTTTTTTTCTTTTTTCAAAAGAGTTGGTTTTATCTCCATTCCACGATGAATCTGCTCCCAGCGCAAAAAAAGATACAGCAAGTAAAAAATATTCCAGGCTAAGTCTTTTTTCCTGTGCTGTAATAATCACTAGAATTAACAGTAACCAGAATATAAAACTAGAATATAAGTTTTTAAGAGAAAAGAGGCTGATTAAAGAAGCTCCGAGATGACCCCAGAATACAGATAAACCAACAGGTGATCCCCAAAAATAAACAGACAAAAAAAGAATTAAGAACTCAAGCATTATCTTCTTGAGAATCTTAAATTAAACCTGCCTTTTGCAGTCCCACCGCCTGGTACCCTGTCTGAAAAAGTACCCTTTAACACTGCTGATCTGGGGCTTCTTGAACCTCTGTAGCGACCACCTTCTATTTCAACTTCCAGTTCGTCAAATGAAACCTTAACAATAGAACTTACCCTTCCTGAAAAATTTTTCTTTTTACCAGGAAAAAACTTGTTTACAGCATCAGGTGTTATAAAAGAAAAGAAATATCCACTACCAGCTTCACCGATACCGCCTAGATTCACAGTATCACCATCATTTTCTCCTTCTACCTTAACAACTTTTTTTCTTTTAAGCTTAGAATCGTTTCCGATATAAATAGACCTAATGCTTCCTCTCAAGGAAGGTGATGCCAATAAAGTAACTGTCCCCCTTACAACACTTAAAACATTAATTGATCCAATAGACCTTACAGATCTTTTTACATTTGAAATGACTTTACCAGCGAATTTGACTGGATCATTATTCAATTCAGCAAAAGCATTATTAGTATTAGTAATATTAAATACTAAAAGTACAAGCAAAACACATTGCAAAGAACGGCTCATGTTACACCCCCTGATTTACTAAGTTAGTATATCAAAAAGCTATAAAATTTAGATTTTATAACACAATTTATCGTGTTTAAGAAGCTATTAGTAATTACTGCTATTATTCAAATTCCTCTTCTAATTCAGAAGTAATTATTATTTCCTTAAAAGCCTCTGCACCATTTCCACAATTTACATCAATTGTTACAATTTCTTCAGTTATTTCTCCATTTAGAATTGATGAAATCACTGCTGGGTTTATTTTTACAATCAACACCCTTCTCTTTAAGACAGGTCCCAGAGGAAACATTCTCGGGCTTACACGAGCTATTGTTTTATCTGATGAGTCAGCAGTACATCTTGTTGTTTTGCTGAACTTTGATGCAAGTACACGTATTATTGTCCTTCGTTGTCTTGGTATATCAACGTTTAAAATATCAGGACCAGATAGTTGTATGCTTGGCAGATTTTCATTTAAAATTACCGGGGTTGGAGTTGGAGTACTTTCCACTGGTGTAGTTGTTGGTGTTGGAGTTGGAGTCAGTGTTATAGGTGGTGGACTAGGACTTGCAGCTTTAATTAAAGCTGTCACTTCACCTGTAATATCTTTGCCACCTGCTGCTTCAATTCTTGTAATAGTTAATTGAGGCAAAGTACTTACTGGATTTATTTTCCCGCTAACTGTTAATTTACCATCTGTAATATTTCCAGACCAGACAAGACTTATAACACCGGTAGAAGGATTGACATCACTTAAAATAAGTGAAGCACCATTTGCCTTAAATGTTACCCCTGGCTTTAACTTCGTGCTGTTTCCAGCAACTGAAGTTGTAATATTTATTGCAGTAACAGTGTTTAAAACATTTCCACTTAAGTTAATACTATATGAATCAAAAGCAACCTGATTGGCCGCAAAAGATTCATCTTGTGAAAAAGACTTTTGACAAAACAAACTATTTAACAAAAAAAATAAAATCGAAATAAGCAAAATATTAAAATGTTTCATAATCCAAACTACCCCTCCAAACCAATACTCCTTTTCTTATGCTCAGTGACAAATATTTATAACCAGGGGTATCATCTTAAGCTCAAATTTTCTATCTGATTGATTTGATACAAAAAAGCATAATTTAGCCAAATTTTCTTTAAAGAATTATTACCATATGCTAAAATTAAAACAATTTAAAAACTTAACTGTTTAAAGGCATCCTAAATGCAGGTAAGATCAACTATTCTTACAACCACCTATGGACAACCCACTGGATTTAACACAAGAAAATCCAGGATAGGGATAGTTTTAGGTTTAATTGCAGCAGCTATAGCCCTACCTTTCACTTCTCAAAAAAGTTCTAGTGCAGACGAGTCAGGTAAAACTGTAGCAAACAGAAGATTAACTGAAGATGATAGAGGAATCATTGAAAGAATGGCTAATACTTCAAGTAGAACTGATTTAAGGCCACTTGAAGAGAAATGGGCAGAAAAAGTTTGGCCCACTGTTAGACAAAGACTGATAAATCTATATAAAGCTGAAAGAGATGAAAACGAAAGAATCAGAACAAATATACTGAAACAAGAAGACAGGAAAGTAAAAATATTTTATGCTGACTTTGTCGGACCAGGAGAAACAGGAGATGATGGTGGCAGTGAATTAAACTTACATGTTGTAAAGTATTACGATGAAAAACAACCCAACGGTAATGTACTTAGAACATACGTAAATGAACACTGGCCTATAAATGAAGAAACTAGTGGTGTTTTGCCTACAGAAACTATTCGTGTGAGAGCACAGATTTTTAAAGGACCTTTAAATGAACCTGGTGCTGAAAAATATTTTATTACAGATCAAATTCAGGTTATATGGGGAACAAACTTTGATGGTTCTAAAGGTAATGCCAGAATGTATCCATATTTTCACAGACAAAGACTGTATGGAGATTTTGATCAAAAAGAAAAAGTAAACCTAAGAAACCAACTACAGGTTCCAGTTTCAAGTCCCAAAAGTTGTATGAGTTGTCACCATTCAGGTGCAACATTTACTGAAGATATCTTCCTGAAGAGAGATGAAGAAAGAGTAAATTATGGTGGAATAACTCCTGACAGAGAATTTATAAAACCATACAATGAACACAGAGGTTACATAAAATACAAAAAATATCTGGAGGGACGTGTCAAGGCAGGAGAAATGAAACAAAGCTATGCAGACAACATACTAAGAGATTTAAGAGGTTCTACAAGCGTAGAAAACCCATTTATTGTTGAAGGACTTGATGAAGCTCAGCATATCCAATGGTTTGATGGGGATACTGAAATTGATCACAGAGATCAGGCAACTGGTTTTAAATACACTGCAAATGGAAAGACCTGGGTCAAAGCACCTTACTATTACAGAAAAGATGAGCTACAAATAAATACCTGGTGGGCAAGAAAAGATCTTCAACTCATACCTTAGTTATAATTTAAAACTGTTCTTTTTCTGTTGATCCAGACATACTTAACAGCGATGAGGATCCACCTGAAACTATGTTAGATACTTCATCATAATACGAAGTACCAACAAAATCCTGATGTTTTACTGCTTCATATCCATGTTTTTCTGCCTGGAACTCTGCCTGCTGAAGCTTTGAATATGCTGTCATGCCGTTTTCCTTATATTCTTTTGCAAGCATAAACATATTATAGTTAAGCGAGTGAAATCCTGACAGGGTAACAAACTGAAACTTATATCCCATCGCTGCAATATCATCCTGAAATGAAATAATCTGGCTCTCAGAAAGATTTGCTTTCCAGTTAAATGAGGGTGAACAATTATAAGCCATTAATTTACCGGGAAACTCCTTATGAATAGCATCAGCAAATATTTTTGCATCATTTACATTAGGCGTTGCTGTTTCAAACCATAATAAGTCAGCATATGGCGCATAAGCTAAGCCCCGGGAAATTGCCTGCTCAAGGCTGGCTTTAACATAGTAAAAACCTTCATTAGTTCTTTTACCGGTAATAAATGATTTATCATATGGATCGATATCACTTGTAAGAAGTTTGGCACCATAAGCATCGGTTCTTGCAACAAGGATAGTATCAACACCACAAACATCACTGGCAAGCCTTGCACTAATAAGTTTTGAAACGAATTCCTGAGTAGGAACAATAACTTTGCCTCCAAGATGCCCACATTTTTTTGCAGAAGCAAGTTGATCCTCAAAATGTACCCCGCTCACACCTGCTTCAATCATATCTACCATAAGCTCATAAGAATTCAACACTCCGCCAAAACCAGCTTCAGCATCAGCTACAAGTGGTGCAAGCCAGTAAGTTGAGTTATCTCCCTTAAGATGATGAATCTGATCAGCTCTTAGCAAAGAATTATTTATTCTTTTAACAAGTGCAGGAACACTATCTGCTGTATAAAGACTTTGATCAGGATACATTGACATAGAATTATTCATATCAGCAGCAACCTGCCAGCCACTGACATAAACAGCTTTCAGACCTGCTTTTATCTGCTGAATTGCCTGGTTTCCTGATACTGCACTAAGCGTACAAACATACTTATCACTATTTAATAACTGCCAAAGGCGACTTGAGCCTAATTTTGCTACTGTGTGTTCAATACTAAAATTGCCTTTCAGCTTATAAACATCATCAGGTGAATAAGGCCTTTTAATTCCATTCCAGCGGGAAGAATCCGCCCATCTTGTTTTTAAGTCACTTATAAAAGTTTTTTTATCCACAGCTATATCCTAATTAAACAATATAATCATAAGCTTTAATGGTTAAAAATTCTGTGAAATCCCTACCAGTTGAAATTTCTTCAAAAAGCTTTCCTGCTAGTTCAAATTTACCCGTATTGTATTTTTCATAACCCATAGTATTTTGAATTTTATCCAGCTCTTCGCGAATTATCTTGACTATGAGTTCTTTCGAGACTTTTATTCCATTGGATAAAACAGCATTATGTCTAAACCATTGCCAGATTTGAGATCTTGAAATTTCAGCAGTTGCAGCATCTTCCATTAAATTATTAATTGGCACACAACCTGTACCTCTTAGCCATGGTTCTATATAAAGAATCCCTACACTTATATTTGTTCTTAGTCCAGCTTCAGTAATTTCTCCTTTTGTTATTTTTAAAAGATCGCTGGCTGTAACTTTGCCTTTATAAGGTATATTACCTATCTGGTTTGGACTTTTCATGTGTTTGTCAAATATTTCTTTTGCAACTGGTACCAGTGCAGGATGAGCAACCCATGTTCCATCATGACCAGCCATTACTTCTCTGAGCTTATCCTTTTTTACTTTCTCTAAAGCAGCTTCATTTGAACTTGGATCATTTTTAATAGGTATTTGTGCCGCCATACCACCCATTGCATGAATACCTCGATTATGGCAGGTCTGAATTAAAAGTTGAACATATGAATTTAAAAAATCCTTATCCATGGTTATTTGAGCCCTGTCCGGCATTAAAAACCCATCAATATTTCTAAACTTTCTGATTACACTAAAAATATAATCCCATCTCCCGCAATTTTCACCTGCAGAGTGGTCTCTTAATTCATAGAGTATTTCATCCATTTCAAACCCAGCAAGAATATTTTCTATTAAAACTGTAGCTCTGATTGTTCCATTTGGTATTCCAAGCAATTTCTGAGAAAATACAAAAATATCATTCCACAACCTTGCTTCAAGATGATTCTCAAGTTTTGGCAGATAAAAATACGGAGCTGATCCAGATTTGATTAAAGCTTTTGCATTATGGAAAAAATATAACCCAAAATCAAACAATGAGGCAGAAATTGGTTCATCATTTACAAAAAAATGCCTTTCTTCAAGATGCCAACCTCTTGGCCTCACCATCAATGTAGCTGTTTTAGTATTTAGCTTATACTCTTTACCTTCAGGAGCCCTGAAGGTAATATTTTTTCTAACAGCATCCCTTAGATTTATCTGACCATCCAAATTGTTTTCCCATGTAGGAGAATTTGAATCCTCAAAATCAGCCATAAAAACATTTGCGCCTGAATTAAGAGCATTTATAACCATTTTTCTGTCAACCGGACCAGTAATTTCAACTCTTCTGTCAAGCAAGTCATCAGGAATTTGAGCAACTTTCCACTCTGATTCCCTAATTTCTTTTGTTTCTTCTAGAAAATCTGGGAAAACCCCAGAGTCAATTTCTTTTTGTCTTAATTTTCGCTTTTCAAGAAGTTCATTTCTTTTTTTCTGGAAGGTTTTATAAAGAGACTCTATAAAATCAACTGATTCCGTAGTTAGGATCCCCAGATAAGCATCACTTAGATTTTTGGTTATTTTAACTGAATTTTTTAAAATCATGTTTTAGCCTATATTTAAAGTATTTCCTATTTCTCAAAATAATTCAAGAATATGGTTAAGTAATTTACTTATGCAATGGCAGGTACCCCGTATACTTGGCAAACTGCCAACTTTCACTTGCAAAAGCAGACATGAGAACAGCAAAACAATATATGGCACTAGTAGAACCAAAAGAGCTCAGTGAAAAATTCTTTACAGAAATTAGAGATGAGTACAATCTAACTGCATCAATACTTCTTAAAATAACCCAACAAAATGAAATCCTAGAAAATAATCCTGTGATAAGAAAATCAATTCAATTAAGGAACCCATATACAGATCCCTTAAACTATATACAGGTGGAATTACTAAGAAGAATAAAAAGGGATGGTCAAAACGTTGATAACTTGCATGGTGTACTCATGTGCATAAATGGAATTGCTGCAGCTATGCAGGAAACTGGATAAGTAAATTTCAGAACTTAATCTATGTAAGGTACTTATTATAAAAGATACAATCAAAACAATTATTTTGACAAGAAGATTTTTACATACTAAAATAGAAAACAATAAAGAATAATTTTAAGGAATAAAACTCACCTTAATGGTTTGTAGTAGAGGTTTAAGTACTTTTAAACCGTAAGACATATCTAAGGGTAGTTTATAAAAGTAAACCTAAAATGAAAATATCATTCCACGGGGCAGCAAAAGAAGTAACAGGCTCCTGCCACCTTGTAAGAAGCGGAAAGACTAACATTCTGGTTGACTGTGGTTTATTTCAGGGTGGAAATGGGAGCAAACAAGCTAACAAAAGAGAATTTGGATTTCAGCCTGCAGATATTGATTTTTTAATACTTACACATGCACATCTTGATCATTGTGGAAGGATTCCATTATTGCAAAAGCAGGGATTCCAGGGAGAAATAATTGGTACAGGTGCTACACGTGAACTTTCTGAGGTTGTAATGCTTGACTCAGCACATTTACAGGAAGAAGATGCAAAAAGACAACAGAAGTATGGTGGAACCACCCATCAACCACTTTATACAAAAGATGATGTTCATAATACGATGGGTCACTTCTTAAGAGATGTTGAATATGGAAAAACTGTAGATCTGACAAATCGTGCCAGAGCCACTTTTTACGATGCTGGTCATATTTTAGGCTCAGCATTTGTTTCGCTTGAAATAGATGAAGGAGGAACAACAAAAAATATAATATTCTCCGGTGACCTTGGAAATAATGGAAAACCCATTGTTAGGGATCCTGTAAACCCACCTAATGTTAATTCTCCTATAGTAGTATCAGAATCAACATATGGAGACAGGCTACATAAACCATTTGAAGCCTCAGTTACAGAGTTTTACAAAGCAATCAAAGACACGTTTGACAGAAACGGCAATGTTTTTATACCAACATTTGCAATTGAAAGAGCCCAAGAGCTTTTATTTATCCTTAGTGAAGGGATTGCTCATGGAAAACTTCCACGGCGCATGAAAATATTCCTTGACTCTCCAATGGCAATTTCAGCAACTGAAATCTTTAAAAGACATCCTGAATGCTATGACACTGATATACAAAGGGTACTAAAATCCGGAAAAGATCCATTTGAAATGCCAAATTTAACATATTCCAGAACGGTGGCAGATTCAAAAGCAATTAACGACATTAAAAGCGGAGCAGTAATTCTAGCTGGTTCAGGAATGTGTAATGGTGGAAGGATTTTACATCATTTAAAAAACAACCTTCCAAATGAAAATTGCAGTTTTATTTTTGTAAATTATGCACCAAATGATTCATTACCCAGAAGAATTATAGAAGGTACAAGGCCTATAAGAATGTTTGGGGAGGAAGTCCCTGTAAGAGCACAACTCTATACAATAGGTGGATTTTCAGCCCATGCAGATCAGAAAGAACTTTTACACTGGCATGAACAAATAGATTCTCCTGATGTTACATTTTTAACGCATGGTGATCCAAAAGCTATGGCTGCACTTGCTAAAAGGCTCAGCGCAAACGGGAATCATCCTGTAATTCCTGAACTACACCAAGAGTTTAGTTTTTAAACTATTCATAACCAAATTCTTAATTGAACTATAACTACACTGTTTAGGTTAGGAGAAACCCTTTCTGGGTGGGGCTTTTAGGTGATTTTATATTGATTATAGGGGTAAATATTAATTTATTAATAAAACCGTTACAAATAAAAAGTAAGGTGGCATATACAGAACGCAATCAAGATGCGGTCTTGAAAGGTACAGGACTTAAATCAAAGGAGATTGTTATGAATGTACTAAATACAATAATGAACAGTACTTTGGACAGCCTTAGCCACAGTTTTAACCTTTTGTGGTCAAAGGTTTCACCAATTCTGCTTCCACTGCTTCTAGTGCTTGTTTTTTCAGGCATTGGTCTATGGTTAGCAGGTTTTATTAGCGACAAAATAGGCGCGCTAATTAAAAAGATCAGGGTCGATAGCTTGCTGGATAAGGTTTTAGCACCGACACTTAAAATAACCGGTACTAAAATTAATGCTTCCAGTGTAATCATTAATTCTGTGCGATGGTTTCTAGTAGCACTTATTCTAATTGCAGCATTAGACTTGGCAAATCTTGACAATGTGACTGATTTTATAAGTCAGATAATTTCATACTTGCCAAATGTTCTTGTTGCAGCATTAATACTGATAGCTGGTTCAATGCTGGGTAATCTGGCTCATACCATTGCAGGCTTTGTGTCAAAGAATGGCTTTTCAACAACTGCAAAAGTTGCTGTAAATGCTCTGGCATTCATAGCCGCAATAGGTCAGCTTGTTACTCCAATTGTAGGCTCATTAAACCAGGCAATAGGGCAATTAAGCTTGTCTAAAATGCAAGCTGATGTCCTAGTTATCGGTTTAATTGTTTTAGCCCTATTTGCCAGCAAAAATGCTATAGCAAAAACGGTTGAAAACTTTCTACAAAAAAGCTAAAAACCAAGCAATAACAAATTTTTAAAACCTGTAACATTAGAGGTAACTCTAGTGCTACAGGTTTTTTATCTTTTTTTAATCACTTTTTTATGTTATTATAACTTTTATGAAAAATTTAAGACTTTTACTGCTTCTGCTTATTTTATTAATCATCCCTTTAAGTGTTTTTGCAGATACAAAAGCAATAATACCCACTCTCACGGTAAGCGGCACAGGCGAAATAAAAGGTAGTCCCGATATAGCCACTCTATTTGTTACAAGTTCTTCAAGAGGCACAACTGCCCAGGAAGCTACCTCTAAGAATGCTGAAGCTGCAACTATTTTATTAAACACACTTAAATCACAGGGAATAGCAGAAAAAGATATTAAAACAAGCAATATAAGCATCTCGCCTATATTTGACACAGAGAACAATGTAAATAGCATAATTGGATATGAAGCATCAAACTCATTTATAGCAACTATTAGAAAGATCAGCGATGCAGGTAAAGTAATTGATTCAGTTACAGGGGCTGGAAACTACACCATAAGCAATATTTCTTTTAGCATAGAAAATGATGATGATCTTGAAGATGAAGCTTTCAAGCTTGCAGTAAAAAATGCAAGACACAGAGCAGAGATTGTTGCAAAAGAAGCTGGAAAAGATGTAACAGGCATTAAAACAATAAATGCTAGTAGCTCAGGAGGCATTATTTTTGGAGAAGTGTTTGCCGTGAAGGACAGCTCAACACCTGTTTTACCTGGTGATATTACAGTTTCTGCATCTGTAACCATTGAATATACAATTGGCAAATAATAACTTATAGGGTAAAAATCTTAGCTTCATCTTAAACTTATATATTTCCAGATTTTTTAGTCAAACGTACCACTAGAAAAATCTGCTTTTGATTAGCGATTTAATGTTAAGTTTTAGTGGTATGTAAGCAGTAACAGATTTTAATTTTATTTAAATTCCATAAGGCAGGTTTAATCAATTTAATTAAAAATATATTCATGGATAGAAGAATAAAATTATTTGCAATAATAACCATACTAACAACAATTTATATTAACTGCCACAAAGTTGGAACAGAGGGAATTGATACTTTAAAACAACATATTGAAGAAAATATTTATTTAAAAAATACAGATCCAATAGATTATCTCTCATTTGAAGATCTAGACAAATTAAGCAGGACAGCTGAACCTGCAGGGGAAATAAAAGACAGGCTTACAAACCATCTTTCAATGGTTTATATATTAAACCGTCCAACAGAGGCTAAACTTACCAATTCACATATTCGCATTGCACAATGGAATATAAAAAGAGGACTAAATGCATATGAAATAAAAGAATTATTAATCAATACAAAAAACTATGAAAATAAAGGTATTAAAAATCTAAAAATATGGGACAGGAAAAGATTCAAAAACGAATTAAATACATTTACCAATGCAGATATTCTATGCTTAAACGAAGTCGATATAGGTATGCCAAGAACAGGCTATAAAAACATTGTTTCATATATTGCTGATCCACTCAATTTAAACTATGCATATGCAACAGAATTCATAGAGGTTGGACCATTATTTTTAATGTCAAACATTAATAAAAATCTTTATAAAGGTCTTCACGGAAATGTAATCATTTCAAAATATCCAATTATTTCAGCTGAAGTAATAAGACTGCCTAAAATTTACAGCTGGTATAAAGCCGAGATTAATAGATATCAGTCCCCTCTGGAACACTTCAGAAAAGGACTTGCAAAAGGAATTTTTAGCCAAGGTATAGAAAGTCATGAAGTAAGACATGGCGAAAGAAATGCAATCATAGCTGATATTAAACTTCCAAACGATAAAATAATAACAGTAATATCAACTCACTTTGAGGACAGGGCATATCCTGACGAGAGATTAAAACAATTTAAATACCTGCTTGAAAAAATAAAAGATAAAAAAACTCCTGTAATTTTAGCAGGAGATCTTAATACCTCAACCACAGACACAAAACCAACTTATTTCAAGAAAGAAGTTGAAAAAAGAATAAGAGATCCACATTTTATACTAAGGGCAATCGGATCAGCATTTGTCCCCGGATTTCCTCTTGTATCGGGGCTTGCAGCAATTACAGCAAGCAAGTTAATCCAGTACAAAGATCCATTTTTCCCAAACATTCCTGTTATATTCCCTAATCATGAAAGAAAATTTTATACCTATTTAAAGAAATTTAGATTCAGCGATGGCATTCCATTTGATCTTAGCGGAGACAAGAAGAGAAGCTCAAACGGGAGAAAAGGACTACTTGCAAATTCAAATCAAAGGCACTGGAAAGGATTTAAAAGTACTTACAAACTGGAAGAGCCAAGAATTGTTGCATATTTTAAGCTGGACTGGTTTTTTGTTAAGCCTGTAGGAAGATTTTGTCTGCCTTTCAATGGAAAAACATTAAAAACACTAAATAGATCACTTAAAAAGGGCATATCAGACCATAATCCAATTACTGTTGACATAATGCTTTACTAAGTCTTCATAACAATATTCCTGTAAAATATATTTATGAGTGACTGTAAAACAATTAGCTGTCCAATATGCAGACATAATGTGCCTGAGAGTTTTGTGGAGCAAAAATGCCCACGATGCCAGACAATTATCGAATCAAAAATTATGTGCGGGAGCTGTCATTCATGTGGAACAGATTCATTGCCAGAACCACGTAAAAAAGATGGCTTAATATACAAACTGCTGAATATTTTTCAAAGTACAACTAAGAACTAACCCAGCAAACCGAAGTATCTATGTTTTCATTATTGACTTCTATTATCCTGTAACCAGGAGTAAGTTTTTCTATAGTAAACATTTCAGTTCTTGGTAAAACCTGATAACAGGACGATGGGGCGCTACAGTAGATTACATTATCTATTTTTGTTTCAAAGACCTGATGTATATGACCAAACATTACAGCTTTTATCTGACTATTACTATTAACAATTTTCAGATACTTATGTGAATCTTGTAAGGTTGATCTGTCTATCCATGAACTATTAACCAATACAGGGTGGTGATGCATAAAAACTATTGTGGGTTTATTTTGGTTTTTTTTCAGTGAGGTATTAAATTGTTCAAGTTGCTTATCTGAAAGAAATCCTTTTTCCTCAGGATAAACAGAAGTATCAAGCATATATAAAAACCAGCCATTTATTTCAACAGAATAGTCAACATTGTCTTTAACCCAGTTAAAATCAAATACTCTGTTAATTACATCTACATCATCATGATTGCCAGGCATAAGGGTATATCTGGTACCTGCTCTGTTTAAAAGATTAGCTAGGTGTTGATATGATTCAAAAGTACAGTCCTGAGACAAATCACCAGTTACAACTATAAGTTCAGGTTTAAAAGGCAACGCAGCAATATTATTCATGACAGCTTTTAAATTCTGATATGAATTAGCACCGTTGATTTTCTTATTTTTGTCACCAAACAAATGAGTATCAGATATCTGAACTATATAATTTTTGCTTTGCATCTGATGAATCCCTAAATCTTAATATAACAATAACAAACTACTTGGAAATTGCATCACTTATTTTTTTATTAAAAGGTGCAGATACTGCTGCTATCATACCTCTTGAAAGATCCCTTACATCTACTACAATACCCTTAATAAGCCTTTCAAGAATAAATCCTTTTCTTCTTTCAGAATAAGCTAGCCTTTTTTCATGTTCATCAAGCAAAACCTTGTGTTCAGCTACCTGTCCTTCAAGAGTAGCGGTCTTTGACTCTAATGTTCCTGTTCTTGTATCAAGCTCAGTTACTTTTGTCTCAAGCTTATCTACCCTGCCCTGAATAGTTTTGATTTCGTTTGAAAACTCATCAAGAAGTTTAGCAAGCTTGGAAAGGTCCTCTCTGTCAAGAGCAATTTCATCACTAAAATAAGTAGCAAGGTCATAAACAGCTGCAGCCAGTTCAAATCTGGTTGAAGGTTTTTGTCCTTTATAGGTACCATCAGGGTAACCTTCAAGTACATCATACTTCTCAACCAGTTCTTGTACTGCTGCATAAGCCCATTCATTACCCTTAACATCTGACAATTCATTAACAGCTACTACAGAAGCATCTCTCTGCCTTGCAGCCTGTGAAAAAACAGGGTTGGTAAGCAGAATTAAAATAATTACTAGAATAATTAGTTGCATTAATTTATTACTAAAAGCCACTGGTCAAATAACTCCTATATATATTGAAATTAAATTAATATACATCTATGTATGATAACTCAAAATAGCTTATTATTTTAAACTACCTTTGGTTTTATAAGAATATGTAATATTGAAAAAGTGCCCACATTTTATTTGCAAGGGGAAAAACAATTACAAAACAATTTTTAAAGACTCTATTTAAATGATGTTTTAAGCCTTAGCATAAGGTCATTACCGATTATGCTATGGTCTGAAATTTTAAACTCAAATGAATTATTAATCTTATCAAGTGGCCCGGTCAATATGCTTGGCAAAGCATTCATATCACCGAAAATTCGTGGGGAAAGGAATAAGTAATATTCATCTAAAAGATTTTCCTTCACCAGCTCCCCTGCAAGTAAAGGTCCGGATTCTATTAAAACACTAAGTATATCCATTTCCCCGATTTTAGCAAAAAGTTCCTTAAGATTAAATTTGTTTTCAGAGACTTTATTTAATTCAATAATTAAAATATTTTTATTTACTTTTAAGTATTCATTAATTTTGGCTGCAGGGTGCCCTTTAAGGGTGGAAAGTATAACTTTTGTACTATCTTCATATGCATGAGCAGATGGCACAGTAATAAGATCCGGATCAAGAACTATACGCACAGGATTTCTTCCCTCAGGAATATCCCTTACAGTTAGTTTTGGGTTATCCTTAACGACGGTATTTGCACCAACTAATACTGCATCAAAAATATTCCTAAGCCTGTGAACTTCTTTTCTGGATTCTTCAGAGGTTATCCATTTGCTCTCTTTATTTGAAAGTGCAATCTTCCCATCCAGTGTCTGAGCCTGTTTAAGAGCTATCCATGGAACCTTTGATCTGATCCATTTAAAGAAAAATCTATTTAATTCATCCCCTTCCTTTTCAAGGATAGAGGAATTAACATTTATACCATTTTCCTTTAAAATCTTTTGACTCTTATCCCGAACAAGTGGATTAATATCATGGTTTGAAAAAACTACTTTTTTAATGCCACTTTTTATAATCTGATCAGTACATGGAGGTGTCTTACCAGAATGACAACAAGGTTCAAGGTTTACAATTAAAGTACCTCCAAAAGCTCTATTACCGGACTCTTTTAATGCCAAGACTTCTGCATGATCAGCACCAGCTTTAGGATGAAATCCTTTCCCAACAGGCACGCCATTTTTATCTAATACAATTGCACCTACAACTGGATTTGGGGATGTTCTCCCAAGAGCCTTTGAAGCAAGCTCAAAACATTCCTGCATATAGTATTCAAGTGGTGCCTGGTAAATATCTTCTTCATTCATAAAATTTACCTCACAATGCAAGCCTTAGCCAAAGGTTGTAAATGGCTTCTGACCCTGACTGTTCTTCTACTTATAGCAACAGGGTAGCTGATACCAGAGATTTCAGCTAAAACACTTATAAAATAAAGCCCTGGCTTTCCCTGGAAATTCAAGTCAAGTTCTCCTGAAAATTCACCCTTGGAATTTAATTTAATTCCTCCTTTTAAAGGTATCTCACGCGGGGGTCCATTCTGGATAGATGATAAAAGCACAGGGGCAAGTACAGCAGTAGCACCACCTGTAAAAGGAGCCCCGGCAATTGCAGCAATTGCACCAATTCCTTTTAAAACTTTTGCAATGTTGTTTTTAGCAGTATCGCTATAGGCAATATAGTCCTGAGGCAGCAAATATGGCATCAAGCTTTCATTATCAAAAGATATATGATTATTAGTTGGTTCATCGAAAGCATCCTCAAGTACAGCATCATAATATGCTATAGACACTGCTTTAAATTTATATGGCTTAAGAACCTTTCCTGAAATTTCAATCTTTTCCCCAAAATTAACCACTGGTCTTAAGGGTTCAAATTCTCCACCTTTCGAAATTAGTTCAACAACAGAAACAAATGCTTTTTTATCCTTTGATAAAGCAAATCCAAATCCTATATGCGTAATATAAGGATTATAAATAATTTGTGAATCATCAGAATTAATAACAATAGCCTGAACAAGGTGGTGCGCAAGGAGTTCCGTTAATTGGATGGTTACATTACTATCAGACTGAAATCCTTTAATAATTTCAGTTGTTGTACCTGTACCTCCAGCTAAAGTATATCTCTCATCAGGGCCATATCCTTTCTGGTTAAAATATGAAAGGTGCCCTTTTAATATTATTTCACCAGACTGCTCATTTGCAACCCTATTGGCTAATGCATCATTATTAAGTGGAATAAGTCCTTTAAAACTTCTTTGTTTATTTACTTCTTCAATAACAGTATTTATAAAATCATGTTCATTAATTTCCTGTGTCTGAAGGTTCTCATATCCGCTGTCCTGCAATTTTGGATCTAAATCATGTTGTTCATATGGATTTTGATGAGCATTTCGAGGATTCCCAAACACATAAGACCTAACGCGCCTTGTTCTCTCATCAAGCGAATCATCTTCATATATTTTCTTAAATATATTTTTTTCAATACCAGAAAGTCTTTCAGAGATTTTTTTATTTTCAAAGGTTTTACCAAAGAGGAAATACTCAGCCTCTCCGACCTGGGGATAAATATCTGCAGGATAAGCAGGAGAAAAGGTTTGAATACAAAAAAACACACTCAAGCAAAAACACAATAATTTTTGTACTGACAAATATTTATTCATGTTATTATTCCTGGGGATACATTAAATCAATTAATTTTTTATATCTTTCCTGAATATACTTTCGTTTTATCTTTAATGTTGGTGTAATCTCTCCATTCTCAACAGTAAAATCATTTGGCAAGATCGTAAACTTTCTTATCTGTTCGTAGTCTGCAAATCCTGCTGTTTTAGATTTAATTTCCTCATCTATCAGCTTAATAATCTCAGGGTTTTTATATAAATCATTAAATCCATTAGAAATATGAACTTCTTTATTACCAGCAAACTCCAGTATCTGACTTTTATCTAAAGTAAGAAGTGCAGAAAGGTATTTTCTTTTATCACCTATAACAACAACATTACTTACATAGTGAGAGGTTTTTATAGAATTCTCAATATTTTGTGGTGCAATGTTTTTCCCTGACGAATTAACTATAATGTCTTTTTTTCTGTCAGTTATGGTTAAAAACCCATCTTCATCAATAACACCAACATCCCCTGTATAAAACCACTCACCTTTCATTACTTCATTCGTAGCATTTTCATCCTTATAATATCCGGAAAAAACATTTGGACCTTTTATCAGTATTTCACCATCAGAAGCAATCTTTATCTGAACATTTGGAAGAGGTTTACCAACAGTACCAATTTTATTATTTTTTACTGTATTAACTGTTGCAGGAGCAGAAGTCTCTGTAAGTCCATACCCTTGCAACAAATTAAACCCTATCACAGTAAAAAATTCAGTAATTTCATTCGATAAAGGAGCACCACCTGATATAAAACATTTTAATCGGGGTGCAAGTTTTTTTCTAAGCTGCTTAAATACAAGCATGTCAGCAATTTTATACTTAATCAACAAGAGTAAAAATAAGAATGGACTAACTTTTGAACCCGCTCTATATTTTAATCTGACATAATCAACTCCGGCAGAAATTGACCAGTTGAAAATCTTTTTTCTGAAATCCGGCAACGTTCTGATTTGTGACATAATCTTTGTGTGAATTTTTTCAAGTATTCTTGGCACAACAAGCATCATGGTAGCCCCTGAATCACGAAGAGAATTAGCTATTTGATCAATGCTTGAACAAAAAGAAATAGGAATAGCAGCTGAAATAGTATAATAAAGCCCGCCAACTCGTTCAAACACATGTGAAAGAGGTAAAAATGAAAGGAACTTGTCATCTGGTTTTAAAGGGAGTATCTCCGGGAGAACTTCAAGAACACTCAATATATTCTTATGGGTTAACATCACTCCTTTAGGAGGTCCTGTTGTTCCAGAAGTATAAATAATAGTAGCTATATCATTTATCTCTATATTTTCTATACTCTTTTGAATAAGATAAGGATCACTTGAAAAATTTAATTTACCTTTGTCTTTTAATTTATTAAAGGTGATTATTTTCCTGTCATATTCTGGAATATCTCCCAAATCTTCAATTACAACTGCATATTTAACAGTTGGTAAATTATCCCACTGTGACCTGATTTTCTGAAGTTGACCCTTATTTTCAACAATTACAATTTCACATCCTGAATTATTAATGATATAAGCGACAGATTCACTGGGCAAGGTTGGATAAATTGGAACAACAATTGCCCCGGCACACATACTAGCAAGATCACATACTGCCCACTCATATCTTGTATCAGAAATAATTGCAATCTTATCTCCTCTTCCAAGACCAAGTTCAATCAGTCCATATGCAGCAGAAAATACAAGCGTATGTAACCTCTCCCAGCTAATAGTTCTATAAGGCTCATTGCGTCTTAACCTGTACTCAAATGCAATTTTATTTGCATTTTTATAAGCCTGGTTTATAAATAGTTCTGGTAAACTACTAGGTATCATAACCACTATTTTATCTGATAATCAGATAAACAATTAAAAAAACAAAAAAATGACTGTAATACTAGACAGTAATGAACTGACCAAAACCCTTAAAAGACTGGCACATGAAGTAATTGAAAATTATGTTGACCTTAGCAGCCTGGTGCTTGTTGGAATAGTTACAAGGGGTGAACAGCTTGCAAAAAGACTGCAGGACACCATTTATGAAATTGAAAAAATAAAAGTTCCTAACGGATACATAGACGTTACTTTATATAGGGATGATCTTGATCACAGAAAATCATTAAAGCCAAGCAAGGCAAGTAAAATGCCTAACATTGACAATAAAAATCTTTTATTGATTGATGATGTTTTATACGAAGGAAGAACTATAAGAGCTGCTTTGGATGCAATTAAAGATTTTGGAAGACCTGCTTCTGTTAAACTGCTTGTTCTTGCTGACAGGGGACACAGAAAACTGCCAATAAGCGCTGATTTTGTCGGTAAAAATATTCCTACCAGCACAAACCAGACTGTAAAAGTTTTTTTATCAGAGGTTGATAATAAAGACTCAATTGAAATCCGATAAATTAACCTGGCAGGGTAAAACAAATAATGGAACGGACAGAACAAAATATCGCCACAGAAATAACTCCAAAAAACAGTGAGCTTTTAATCCGGATCAAAGGGCTGAAAAAATACTATCCTATACAAAAAGGCTTCTGGTCAAGAACAACTGGGCACATAAAGGCTTTAAACGATATAAATCTTGATATTTATAAGGGTCAGATTATAGGTATAGTCGGTGAATCAGGTTGTGGTAAGTCAACCCTTGGCAAACTTATTGTAAGACTAATAGACCCAACTGAAGGAGAAGTCATTTTTAAAGGTAAAAATATTTTTTCACTTCCTAATAAAGAACTAAGAGCACTAAGACGAAGCCTACAGATTGTATTCCAGAATCCATATTCAAGCTTAAATCCCAGAATGAAAATTTGTGATATTGTCAGTGAGCCAATTATTGTTCACAAATTAATAAATGACAAACATAAAGTAGAAGAGAGAGTCAATGAATTATTATTGCTTGTAGGGCTTGAACCATCTATGGGTATAAAATATCCACACGAGTTATCGGGGGGGCAAAGGCAAAGAGTTGCCATTGCAAGAGCACTTTCATTAAATCCTGAATTCCTCATACTCGATGAGCCGGTAAGCGCATTAGATGTTTCGATACAGGCACAGATACTTAATCTTTTATTAGATCTTCATAAGAAACTGAATCTAACTTACCTTTTTATTTCACATAATCTTCAGGTAGTAAGCTATATATCTACTGAAATTGCAGTTATGTATCTTGGTCATATTGTTGAATATGGTTCAAAAGAAAAAATACTTAAATCCCCTCTACATCCTTACACAGCTGCTCTTTTAAGTTCAGCACCAAAGATATCTACACTATATGAAAACAAAGACAGCAGAAGAAAGAGAATAATTTTAAGCGGTGAGATACCCAGTCCAGCAAATCCACCCTCAGGGTGTATCTTTCATACAAGATGTCCTATAGTAAAAGAAAACTGTAAAACTGATGTCCCGCTATTAATACCACTTAATGGACAATTAGTATCCTGCCACTATCCTGGTGAAGTAAAAATCTGAGTTATATTTTAAAGTCTGGTTCGCTAACAACTTCTGCTTGAGAAGTGTGTTCAAGCTGATTTAAGTATTCTAAACGCTTTCTTTCTGCTTCAGCGAAATTTGATGATTCAACTGTAAACATTTTAATAAAATTAAGTGGGACTAAATTCTTTGCAAAGTTTCTGTTATGGGGGGCATCATCAAAACCATAACTTTCAATTTCTAAATAATCCTGACCAACCCTGAGTACTTTACCAACAATACCGCTTGTATCATGGAAATATACTTTAACCCATTGTTTTTTTTCAGCTGCTTTTTCAAGTCTTGCTTTAATATTCATGGTTTAATAAATAAATCTCCTAATTTACCCGGCCGCTTATTTTTATTACATTTACTATTTATTAAGATGCTTTAGAAGTGTATGTATTTATTCTAAATTACCACTCATTATATTGCAAGTCAAATATTAAAGCATAAAAGCAGCTTAACAATATTTAAACAATTTACAATTATCACTTATTGCTTTAACAATAAAATTCGCAGGGTTTTTAATAGATTCTTTAATACTTACACCTTGTGGGACAATCTTCAAAATATTGTTTATGTTGTATTCTTTCCAGTTAATAGTTTCATCAAAATCACCACACACAACAATAACCTTTTTTTTATAACCTGAAGCTAGTTTAGATATCTCATATACAGCCTTTCCCATTAATGTCTGTTTATCCAGCTTGCCTTCACCAGTAATAATTAAATCTGCACCTTTTATTTTTTCTTCTAATGCTGTCAGGTTTGCTAAATATAAAAACCCTAGGCATAACTTAGCGCCTAAAAATGCTTTTATAGAAAAAGCAACACCACCTGCTGCCCCTACCATTGGTTCAAATTCAAAATCATTGCCAGCATATTCCTTTGCAATTTTTGCTAAGTGTTTCATTCCGTTTTCAAGTATAATTCTTTCTCCTTCTTTAGCACCCTTTTGAGCAGCAAATTTTTGGACAGTTCCTTTTTCTCCACTAAGCGGTATTTTTACATCACAAAGTAAAGTTAATTCACATTTTTTTAACCGCTTATCAACAGAACTTAAATCAATTTTCTCTATTGAATTTAAAAACCCGCCTCCAGGCTTTACTCTGTTCTTTTTCTTATCTAGCATCTTTCCGCCTAGAGCTTCTATAATTCCCATTCCTGCATCAACAGTTGCACTACCGCCTAGTGCAATAATGATTTTTTTACAATTTTTATCTAATGCTGAAAGAATCAACTCACCTGTACCATAAGTATTTGCCCACATAGGGTTAAGTTCATTTTCTGAAAGCAATGCAATACCAGAGGACTTTGCAAGCTCTATTACAGCAGTTTCTTCATCAAGCAATAACCATTTAGACTTGATTTTTCTCATTAGCGGATCACAAACATTTGATTCTATAAATTTTGATTTTTTAAAGTAGTACTTAAGCATTTCAATTGTTCCATCCCCGCCATCAGCAATTGGTGCTATTTCAGTTTTGACTCCCAGAGCTAAAGAATCAACAGCATTTTTTATAATAAGAGATGCTTCCAGAGACGAAAGCGAATTCTTAAAAGAATTTGGTGCTATCAATATTCTTTGATTCATAAAATAATGCTAACATTATGCATAATATATGCTTAAAGCAAAAAAAGGTTATTTTGATTCATATGGCGGCAGGTTTGTACCAGAAACAGTAATTCCAGCTCTGGATGAACTTGAAGCTGCATTCAATAAGTACAAAGCAGATAAAAAATTTACTAATGAGCTGAATTCCTTACTAACCACCTATGCAGGAAGACCAACTCCACTTTATTTTGCCAGACGACTTACAGACCACTATGGAAAAGCAAAGATTTATTTAAAAAGAGAAGATTTATGTCATACCGGAGCACATAAAATAAATAATTGCATAGGTCAAATCCTCCTTGCGCAAAGGCTCCATAAAAAAAGGATAATTGCAGAGACAGGAGCAGGACAGCATGGTGTAGCTACAGCAACAGTATGTGCATTAATGGGGATGGATTGCTGCATTTATATGGGAAAAACTGATATGAAGCGGCAGGAAGCAAATGTTTTCAGGATGGAACTCTTGGGTGCAAAAGTAATCCCTGTTGAAAGTGGTTCACAGACATTAAAAGATGCCACAAGCGAAGCAATTAGAGACTGGATAACAAATATTAAAACCACACATTATGTAATAGGTTCAACGGTAGGACCAGATCCATATCCTACAATTGTTGCTTATTTTCAATCCGTAATAGGAAATGAACTGGTTAAACAATTAAAAAAAGATCCCGACTATATCATTGCCTGTGTGGGTGGTGGTTCAAATTCAATTGGCATATTTTATCCTTACATTGAAAGAAATTTAAAATCCAAGAGTGAAAATAATTCAAAACCTTATTTAATAGGAATTGAGGCTGGTGGAACCTCAATTAACAATGGGCATAATGCTGCAACTCTAACAAAAGGAAAACCGGGTATTCTGCATGGTTCATATAGTTATTTATTGCAGGATAAAAACGGGCAGATAATAAATGCTCACAGTATATCTGCAGGACTGGATTACCCTGGTGTAGGCCCAATACATTCTTTCCTGAAAGATTCAAATCTGGTTCACTATAAAACAATTACAGACAAAGAAGCTATTGAAGGATTTCATCTTTTAACAAAGCTTGAAGGAATTATTCCTGCTCTTGAATCTTCACATGCAATTGCATACTTAAAATATTTAATCCCCAGGACAAGGAAAAATCAAATAGTTGTTTTAAGTCTTTCTGGCAGGGGAGATAAGGATATAAATTCCATAAGGACTTATATGAATAAAAAGCCTTACAAATAATCTTATTTCTTCATATTAAAACTAAATAAATTCTAAACTTTATATTTCAGGTTAAGGAATTGTAGACAGTAAAAGCTTAACCTTCATAGAATGATCTTGTAAGGCAAAATCCAGCAGGGATTAAAACTCTCTGTTGGAATGTTTTGCTTTATTATCAAATAATTTTATTTCAGAAAACATTTAATGGACAACATTAATCCTATAAGCTGCAAAGAAATGTATGAGAGTAGGTATTCTTATATACCTACACCTAAGTTTAATGGTGAGAGAGTATCAGTTGGTGAAGCATGCACGATTGATGATTATGAAACACTTGGGTTTAAAGGATATAACAACGATACAAGAACCTCCAAAGAGTCAAACAAGTGGGCAAAGGAAACCAGTTTACTTGCTGCAAAAAGCCTGGTATTTTCTGGGTTTGAGTTTGTATTTAAGTTATCTTCATATCTTTTCAAACAACTTGATGATGAAGACAGGTTAAGTACAAGAATATATTTTGGTGCTGAAAGATTATTTGGAGCCTTTGCTGGCATGTTTAGAAATAATATTTATGGGAGAGAGGACGATAATTTAGGTGCTGAAAAAGAAGCAGAAAAACAATTCGGTGATAAAAGCACAAGAAGGCTTTCACAATTAAATAATTTTCTTCAGACAAAAGCAAGATTTTTAATCCCTGTAATTGGACTTTTTAAACCAAGTCTTGCAAATGATATAGATTGTGGCTTAATTAATGTAATAGACAGTGCTTGGTGGAGAAATATGTCACTAAACTCAGGGTTTTACCCAGGTGTTGTGCAGGATACACTTGTCAAATTTAAAAACTTTTTTACCGGGGACAGAGAGAATCCACAGGGGAATAATTTGCCCAACTGGAATTATTTAACAAGACAAGTAAGAGAACACTGGAACAATGCAATGACATGTAAGCAAAAATCAAAAGAAGCAACAGGGAATGAAAAAAACCGCTTCCAGCTCCTTTATTACAAATATATGGATCAGTTCACATCAGTCATAATGCCTTTTATCTGCTTACCATCAAATTTATTCGGTGACACCTTCAGACCTATTGCCAGAAGATTAGGGCTTGAAGGTTTACCAAGAAATATTACCCGCGTACTCAGTGTGGCTGACAGATCAATTCTTGGAATTAACTACTGGTTCAGATTTTTTAAACCCGAGCAAATACTTGAGCAAAAGCACAACATGCCATTTAAATACAGATCATCAAACTTATATCTTGCCTCGTTAGTAGGTGATGTTATTGATTTACCACTTACTATTTTTGAAGACAGGATAAAAGAATCAAGTGGCTGGATACAGCATGCTATTGAGATTATGAGAATAGTTAAAGACAGTTCGTTCAATGCATTCTGGGCTGCAAGAAGGGCTAAAATATTGTACTCAGGTGAAGGTGGTGGTGGTGACAAAAAAAGAATACCTGATATTCCTGGAGATCAGTCAGGTTTTGATTTTGGAACAACCTACAGAATGACTGTACCACCAAAGAGAGCAGTACCAGTGGGTGTTGAAAGTTAATTCAGACTTGAAGGTGAGGGTTGTAAGCCAATTTGGGTCGAAGCAGGTTGGTCAAAATTTACTGGTATTTCAGTTAACTCTGAATAAAGATACCCCGTACCCGCAGGAATAAGCCTTCCAATAATAACGTTTTCTTTCAGACCCCTGAGCCAGTCCTTTTTCCCCTTAATTGCAGCATCTGAAAGGATCCTTGTTGTTTCCTGAAAACTTGCTGCAGAAACAAAACTCTCTGTATTCAGGCTTGCTTTTGTTATACCAAGTAAAATTGCCTTATAAATTGGCGGTCTGGCATCCTTTGAAATTAGTTGCCTTGCTCTTTCAGTCTCTTCTTCAATTTCTTTCAGCTCTACAAGTTCTCCCGGAAGGAGAATGGTATCACCTGCATCTTCGATCCTGACTTTCCTTGTCATCTGTCTGATAATTATTTCAACGTGCTTATCAGCAATCTCTACACCCTGACTCCTGTATACTTTTTGTACCTCATCTAGTAGGTATCCCTGCACAGCTTCTACACCCATCAGATTAAGTATATCGTGAGGACTTGCAGGTCCATCTGTTAAAGGCTGCCCTATTTTTACCTCTTCACCATCATCAACAGCTATATTTAAGCCTGGTGGAATGGAAACCTCTTGTTCACCACTCTCATTTTTCAGAAATAATCTTTTTACATCTTCGTCAATTACAATTTTTACCTTTCCATTCATTTCAGAAAGTATTGCTGCTTCACGTGGTTTTCGTCCTTCAAGCAATTCTTCTACTCTGGGAAGACCTTGAACAATATCAGCAGTTTTAACACGTTCATATACCAGTGCAGCAAGCTGGTCACCTCTCTGGACCAGATGACCTTGATCGCATAAAAGCTGTGCGCCTGTACTCACAAGGTATGGTCTACCTTTTCTTGCTATTATTGCTTTTTGATCAACAGAAACGACCTGCCCTGAACAGGCTCCATCTGTCTGCCCTCCAAGCTTATCCCCTATCTTTATAAAATCTCCAACTTTTACAACAGGTTTTGCCGTGGTTTCCTGTTTGATCAAATCATTTTTTGTAATCAGTAGTAATCTCTTTTCCTGCTGCGTACTTAAACTTACTTCTCCATTTACCCGTGCCAGCACCTGAGTTTTTGCAATAGCAACACCTGATACAACATGGTCATGATCATTAACAAGCAGCTGGCTTATATTTGTATCAAGTTCTCTCCTGAGCACAATATTTTCCTGAACTATAACCTGCAGTTCCTGTTTTCCATCTCGTGTTTTTCCGATTTCAACTTTTCCTTTAAGACTTACCAGATCGCCACTCATGGTCAGAACAAGACTCGTTTTTGAAAGCGGACCTCCATTAAAATTCCTGACTCTTTCACCATCACGATAAAGCATTTGCGTTACTGCAAGAAGTGCAATACTAGAATCTGTAGAATATCCCTGGAAGAAAACTTTTTTAGGTTCTATTTTAAAGACCTGAACAGGTCTTAAAAAAAGTTTTACAGTACCTTTTTCTTCATTTTCTATTATATTTACAACCTTTACGGAGTCAGTTTTAATTCCAGGATAAACCTCAACATCTTCCTTTATAATTTCTCCATCCTCAGCTTTTAACTTTGTGGCATCTTCAATATCATATAATTCACCCGGTCTTACTAAAATTTCATGAATAATATCATTATCAACCTTAATTTCAACAACACCATCTATATGAGTAAAAACTTCTTTTACAATTTCCTGACCTGCTTTTACCCTGTCTTCATTTTCTACTAGCTTTAAAGTAACATCTTTACTCAAATAGTGAACTTCTTCAGGAATAAAATAAATATTACCCGGCTGTGTAATAATTCTTGATTCATCAACCTCTAGTCCATCGTACCTGATTTCACCAGCAGAATTAACAGCAAGAACACCATCATCCACAAGCTCAGCTATAACACTTTTGTTTTCAAGAATTTCTTCCGGAACAACTTTTATTGTGTACAACTCTTCTGGTGTATTTTTTCCAGCTTTAACTCTCCAAGCATTTCCTTGTTTTACACTCTCATATTTTGCATTGTCAGCACCTACTCTGGCTATAACAATACTGACTTCCCTACCCTGCACAAGTCTTCTTATTTTTTCTTTTCCTAGTTTTTCTTCTTCAACAACAAGATCATCATGATAACGAACTTCCCCACCACGTTCTACAACAATATGAGTCTCAGCAAGGATATCGTTTGTTTTAACCTGCTGCCCATCCTGCACAGTAAGTCTGCTTCCAGGTGGAAGATTATAAACATCTCCTTCCATTATCCAGATTACCCCACTTCTGTTTGCAGAACGAGTAATATTTCCATGCCTGTCTCTTTTTTCATCTGCTGTAAAACCTTCAAACAATATTTGCCCGGGTCTGTCAGAAATAACATCTTTTGTAGCTCTTTCAATTGAAGTTTTTTGCTGGGTATCAGTAAACTCAGCAATCATCTCACTCTTCTCAACTTTAGTACCGCTTGGGTATCTAATCTGGGTACCACTTGGTACAAGGAATTCCTCTTTACCAACTTTAATTTTTCCATCTTTCATTGTCTGTAATACCATGTCGCCATATTTTGTTCTTACTTCTTTTGTTGGAATATCATATTTCAAAACATCATCTACAGGTGATTTAATAAAATTTTTCTTCACACCACCAGCTACTACACCGCCTGTATGGAAAGTTCTCATTGTAAGCTGTGTACCAGGTTCACCAATCGACTGTGCAGCAATAATTCCAATTGCTTCCCCTGTATCAACAAGCGTATTTGTTGTAAGGCTCCAGCCATAACACATCTGGCATATTCCATAAGGTAATTCGCATAGAAGAGGTGATCTTACTTTTACAGATGTTATTCCAGCTTCTTCAATTTCCTTTGCTTTTGCCCTGTCAATAATCTCGTTTCTTTTGACAATGATGCCTTTTGTACCTGGCTTGAAAATGTCTTCTGCTGAAACTCTGCCAATCACACGATCTGAAGCATTAACAGTAAGTTTATCCCTTTGATACAAGGAATGTACTACAACTCCTTTTTTGCTTTTACAGTCATATTCATGGATAGTAACATCCTGGGCAACATCAACCAGTCTTCTTGTCAGATATCCTGAATCTGCAGTTTTTAATGCAGTATCAACAAGACCCTTCCTGGCACCATAGCTGGAAATAATATACTCAGTAACATTTAGCCCTTCTTTAAAATTTGTTTTAATTGGCAGGTCAATGATTTGCCCCTGTGAGTCTGCCATAAGTCCCCTCATACCTACAAGCTGACGAACCTGGCTGATATTGCCTCTGGCTCCAGAAAATGCCATCATATAAACTGGATTTAGTCTGTCAAGATTGTCAACAACCTTTTCAGTTAATTCTTCCGTAGTTTCTGACCATGTATCAATAGCTTTGTTATATCTCTCAACTTCAGTAATGTCACCTCTTTCATATTTATACTGGGCATCATCAATTTGTTTTTCTGCCTTAGAGATAAGGCTCTTCTTTTCAGAGGGAATTGTAAGATCATCGATACTTATTGTTACACCTGCTTTTGTTGCATAATGAAAACCAAGTGACTTTAAAGCATCTGCTGCTTCACTTGCAACTGCAGAACCATATTTTTCATATATCTCAAGAATAAGCTTTGAAAGTTTTTTCTTATCTAAGGTCTCATTTATTATTGAGATCTTCTCTTTTGTTTTTATTCGTTTAACCATATTGTCTGATTTATCCTCACTTAACTAGTTAATTTAGTTCGACTACCCTGCGAATAGTTTGATTAAAAATAATTCTTCCAACAGTTGTATTAAGTTTTTGACCATTATCATCCCTTACCGTAATGTTTGCATGAAGGTCAATAACTCCAGCTTCATGAGCAGCCATTGCATCATCAAAACTGTAAAAAATCATCCCTGCACCCTTGCAGATTTTTGGATCAGAAGATTCTTTCTTTTCAATTGTCAGATAATAAATCCCCAGGACCATATCCTGCGTTGGTGTAATGGTTGGCTTGCCGCTTGCAGGAAGAAGAATATTGTTTGTGGCAAGCATTAGCATTCTGGCTTCAGACTGTGCATCAACAGATAAAGGCACATGTACTGCCATCTGGTCACCATCAAAGTCTGCATTAAATGCAGCACACACAAGTGGGTGAAGCTGTATTGCTCTTCCTTCAACAAGAACAGGTTCAAAAGCCTGGATACCAAGCCTGTGCAGAGTTGGTGCACGATTCAGAAGTACGGGGTGTCCCTGAATAACTTCCTGTAGAATCTCTAATACTATAGGAGTACTTTTTTCAATTTGCTTTTTTGCAGACTTAATATTTTGACATATCTGCCGTTCAATTAATTTGTTAATTACAAATGGTTTGAATAACTCAATTGCCATTTCTCTTGGCAATCCACACTGGTTCATTTTTAGCTGTGGTCCAACAACTATAACAGACCTTCCTGAATAATCCACCCTTTTACCAAGCAGATTCTGCCTGAACCTGCCCTGTTTACCTTCGATTATATTTGAAAGGGATTTTAATGGTCTGCCATTTGATCCTGTTACAACCCTGCCTCTTCTGCCATTGTCAATTAAGGCATCCACTGCTTCTTGTAACATTCTTTTTTCATTTCGTACAATAATTTCAGGAGCTCCCATGTCAAGAAGTCTTGCAAGACGATTATTTCTGTTAATCACTCTTCTGTATAAATCATTGAGATCGCTTGTTGCAAATCTTCCACCATCGAGCTGGACCATTGGACGTAAATCAGGTGGTGTTATAGGTAAAACATCAAGAACCATCCATGCAGGATCTGTTTTAGAAGTGATCAAATTTTCAACGAGCCTGAGTCTTTTAATTATTTTTGCCCTTCTTTGCTGACTACCTGATGCACCTCCTAACTCCTGTCTAAGTTTAAGTGCCAAATCCTGAAGCCCGGTCAATGACTTAAGATCACCAAGTTCTTCCCTTGTTTTTGCATCAGAAAACTCATAAACAGGTTTTGAAAGCTCTCCAAGTATAAGCTTTATTGCTTCAGCACCAATTGCTACTTCAAACTGTGCATTTTCATCACCAGTAAGCGAATCATATTCCTCTTCAGTTAAAAGCTGGTGCTTAGTTATTGTTTCAACATTGCCAGGGTTCAAAACAATATACTGATTAAAATAAATTACCTGTTCAAGATCCCTCAAAGGAACATCAGTTAAAAGACTAAGATAACTTGGAATCCCCTTTAAAAACCATATATGACAAACCGGTGCAGCAAGTTTAATATGTCCCATCCTGTGTCTTCTGACTTTTGACTCAGTAACCTCAACGCCACATCTTTCACAAACAATTCCCTTGTGCCTTACCCGTTTATATTTACCACAGTAGCATTCCCAGTCTTTTGTTGGACCAAATATTCTTTCACAGAATAATCCGTCCTTTTCAGGTTTAAGGGTTCTGTAATTAATAGTTTCAGGTTTAGTAACCTCACCAAACGACCAGCCCATGACCCTGGCAGGAGATGCAATCTTAATCTGTATATGATCAAATTTATCAAAGATTGAAAACGCTGAAAAGTTTCCATTTAATCTTGTTTTTGTTTCTTGCATTGTCATTTTTCCTATCCTGGTAAATTCTCTTCTGCTCCTGGTAAAGTCTCCTCTGAAAAACCTTCACTAATTTCAGCCTCATCAAATCCTTCTTCTTTTTTTACTTCTTCCTCTAGAATACCTTCTTCAGCTTCAGAAGTGGCAACCTTTGCTCCAGCTTCAGAAGTAGCAACCTTTGCTTCGGCTCCTACATGAGCAAACTGTGCAGCACTAGCTGCAGCACTCTTTTCACTCATACCATGAAGTTCACCTTGCAACCTTATATCACGTGATGAAAGAGATACATGCGGTTGCATCCTTCTGGAATCTGTTTCATCAATCGTAAGATCAACTTCCAAGTCTTGCCCTTCAGCAATACTTTTCAGGATTGTAATATCAAGCCCAATTGACTGTAGCTCCCTTACAAGCACCTTAAATGACTCAGGCACACCAGGTTTTGGAATATTTTCACCTTTTACTATAGCTTCATATGCCCTGCTTCGTCCTGCAACATCATCAGATTTAACTGTTAGCATTTCCTGTAGTGTAAATGCAGCACCATATGCTTCAAGCGCCCAGCATTCCATTTCACCAAGCCTTTGTCCTCCAAACTGTGCTTTTCCACCAAGTGGTTGCTGAGTAACAAGACTATAAGGTCCAGTGCTGCGGGCATGAATTTTATCATCTACAAGATGAACAAGTTTCATTATGTAGGTTTTCCCTACAAGTGCAGGGTTATCAAATTCTTCACCAGTTCTTCCATCAACAAGTTTTACTTTGCCATTTGTATTAACCCAGTCAATTCCTTTTATACGCTTGCCATCTTCAATTTCTTTTGTTATCAAGTTTTGACTGGCTTCAGGTTCATACATTTCATCAAATGGCGGGACTTCATAATGCTGTCCGGTAAGCATTGATGCAAGTCCAAGCATTGTTTCATATATTTGCCCTACATTCATACGACTTGGAACTCCAAGAGGGTTTAGAATTATGTCAACAGGCGTACCATCCGGAAGATAAGGCATATCTTCCACCGGCAGAATTTTTGCAATAATGCCCTTGTTACCATGACGACCTGCTATCTTGTCACCAACTGATACTTTCCTTTTCTGAGCAATAAAAACTCTTACAACTTTATTTGCAACAGGTGGTAATTCATCTCCTTTTTCCCTGTCAAATACTTTTACATCAACAATTCTTCCACCTTCTCCATGCGGAACCCTGAGTGAATTATCTCTTACATCACGTGCCTTCTCACCAAATATAGCTCTTAAAAGTCTTTCTTCAGGTGGATGATCGGATTCTCCTTTTGGAGTAATTTTTCCAACAAGAACATCATCAGGATAAACCCGTGCTCCAACTCTTACAATACCGCTTTCATCAAGATGTCTTAATGATTCTTCAGAAACATTTGGAACTTCCCTGGTAATTTCTTCAGGACCAAGCTTGGTTGTTCTTGCATCAATTTCAAGTTTTTCTATATGGATAGATGTAAAAGTGTCATCCATTACAAGCCGTTCACTAATTAAGATTGCATCTTCAAAGTTATATCCTTCCCAGGGCATAAATGCTACAAGAATATTTTTCCCAAGAGCCAGTTCGCCACAATCAGTTGCAGGACCATCTGCCAAAATTTGTCCCGGGATTATTTTTTCTCCTGTACTCACAATGGGCTTCTGGTTTAAACATGTGTCCTGATTACTTCTGTTAAATTTTGTAAGCGAATATTCCACTTCATTACTAAAGGACTGGTATTTAACCCTAATTCTTTGGGAACTGACATAAGTAATTTCACCAAAATCATTTGCAACAATAACCATTCCTGAATCTCTTGCTGTCTGTTTTTCAACCCCTGTTCCAACATAAGGTCTTTCAGTTGTAATAAGTGGAACTGATTGTCTTTGCATATTTGATCCCATAAGAGCTCTGTTTGCATCATCATGCTCAAGAAACGGTATAAGAGCAGTTCCAACTGAAATAATTTGAATTGGACTTACACCAATAAAATCAATTTCTTCGGGCGGTACCACAATAAACTCATTTTTATATCTGGCTGGTATAAGTTCTGCTTTAAAAGAACCATCTTCATTAATAGGAACATCGCCAGGTGCTACACGGAAATTATCTTCCTCATCTGCCGAAAGGTACTGAACCTCACTTACAACTAGTCCGTTAACAACTTTTTTGTATGGTGTTTCTATAAATCCATACTGGTTAACACGGGCATGTGTTGCAAGGGATCCAATCAGCCCTGCATTGGGACCTTCAGGAGTTTCAACAGGACAAATACGACCATAGTGACTTGGGTGAATATCTCTTACAGCAAAACCAGCACGTTCCCGTGACAGTCCACCAGGACCAAGTGCCGAAAGTCTCCTTTTATGTGTCAACTCTGCAAGCGCATTTGTCTGATCCATAAACTGGCTAAGCTGGGATGAGCCGAAAAATTCTCTTATTGCTGCAATTAAAGGCTTAGGATTCAAAAGGTTTGCAGGTGTTAAAGTATCTGCATCCTGCAATGTCATTCTTTCTTTTATAATTCTTTCAAGTCTGGATAATCCAACCCTGAACTGGTTTTGTAAAAGCTCACCTACAGCTCTTATTCTTCTGTTTCCAAGGTGATCAATGTCATCAATCTGACCTTCATCATAATGAAGATTAATCATATAATCAATTGCAGCAACAATATCATCTCTGGTTAAAACCCTTGCTTCTTCTGGTATAGAAAGTCCAAGTTTTTTGTTTATTTTATATCTTCCGACTTTCCCAAGGTTATATCTTTTATCATCAAAAAATCTAGATTCAAGTATCTGCCTGCCGCCCTCTACGCTAGCTGGATCCCCAGGTCTGAGTTTTTTATAGACTTCTATTAATGCCTGTTCCCTTGTTTCAGCGGGATCTTTCTCAAGTGTTTTCTGTAAAAAATCAAAGTGGTGGAAAAGTGTTTCCATTTCATTGACGGTGTAGCCAAGAGCTTTTAAAAGGGTTGTAGCATAAAGTTTTCTGTTTTTGTCAATTTTCACATGGACAACATCATTATTATCAGACTCAAGTTTCAGCCATGCGCCACGATTTGGAATAAGTGTTGCATTAAATGTTCTTTTACCGTTTGGGTCAATATCTCTTTTAAAATAAATTCCAGGGGATCTGACTATCTGAGATACAACAACTCTCTCAGCACCATTGATAATAAAAGTCCCTCGATCTGTCATCATGGGAATTTCACCCACAAACATCTTGTTTTCTTTTATTTCACCTGTATCACGATTTACAAGTCTTAGCTGTATGTAAAGTTTTTTAGTATAGCTCTGATCATTGTCCCTGGCTTCCTGAGGAGTTTTTGCTTTTTTAGGTTCTGTATGATCTTCAAAGGAATAGTTATCATGCAAAAAATATAACTCAAGCCGGCCGGTATAATCCCTGATTGGTGAAAATGATTTTAATTCTTCAGATAAACCTTCTCTCAAGAACCATTCGAATGAGGCTTTCTGAATCTCGGCTAAGTCTGGAAGGACAGAAGTTCTCTGGCCAGCCTTAGCGTACGGCTGAAAACGCTCAGGCGATTTAATCGTCATTTATTACCTCAGTATTTCTTTGTACAAGTTAATCAACTTCGAAAAATATTTGTTTCAAGCAAGCGAGGTTTAGATTATAATTTCTTTTTTTTTAGTACGCAACAAGTATATGAACATGTAAAGTTAATAATTAATGATAATTTAACATTCTACAGCCTTAGTTATTATTTATATTGTCATTATGTGTACTAGATCAATTGGCCAAAAATTATATTATTTGAAATATAAAATTAGCTATGTAAAAATTTATCGATCCTAAATAGAAATAAAATAACCCTAAAAGGGTCATATTATACGAGTTCTTATAAAAAAGTACAAGTTAAAGATAGTTATTTTTACGCTGCGTCGCTTCTTGCTATTTTCGCTCATTAATCTTCGGCGCTCAGGTTTTCGCTAACGGAAAACCTTCGCTTATTTTTTTTAATAACACTTAATACTTGCCGCTGGTCGGACTTGAACCGACAAGGGATTGCTCCCGGCTGATTTTGAGTCAACTGCGTTTGCCATTTCGCCACAGCGGCATATGGAATATTATACAGATGTTTTAGATCTAATAGGTTTATTTAAAATTCTTATCATCAAGTAGGTTAGCCACTTCATGAATTTCTTTTGGTTTTACAGGTGAGTCAGAAATAAGTGAAGAAACTCTGCTTAAGCTGCCTGAAATCTTTAGTGCATGCTCATGGATATTTCTAAGCATATATTCTTTCTCGTGGTTATTATATTCTCTTGACAACATTAACTCAGAAAATCCCACTACCGTGGAAAGAGACCCATTGATTTCCCGAACAAACCAGCTTAAATCTTTGTTATTTATAAAGCATGGGGTCCTTTCAACAAACGGACTATATGTGGCTGAAACAGAAGCATCTTCCTGTTTTTTTAATCGCTCTGGATCTCTCAAATAGAATACAGACATAGCAAATATATAAGAACTCATAAAAAATAATAACTGAAACCCTTTCATGAGGGTAATACTTGAAGCCCCGAATAAGACTATATAGGAAACTACTAAGACGGTCCCAAATACCTGGTTATAAATAATTCCTTTTTTTGCTTTATCTTTTTTAAGAACTGGATCTCTTACATAAAATATTGTAAGTGCATAAATAAAAGAACACATAAAAAACATGAGCTGTATTCCATTTAAAACCATATGGGCAGTTATGCCATAAATACAACAATAAGAAATAACAAGTACACTAAGTAACAATTGATTGTATACAAGGTTCTTTTTAACTGTATTTTGAAACTTTTCAATCATTAGTGTTTTACAAGAATCCCTTCTCAGGGAACTACTCTGTTTGCTCTAGTCCCTTTATACTATCTTTTATACTAAGTATATCCACCAATTATTGTGATTTTTAACACATTAATGCTTAACCCTAATAAGCAATTCTTACTTTTATTAACACTAGAATAAATAAATCTACATTAGGTTAAATTTAATCAGGAAAACAAGGGTAACCCCTAAATTTAATCAGGCTGTGTTTTACCAAGCAGCACAGGGATTACCATACGCTTATTACCTCTTATAATTTTCATATTGACAGCAGAGCCAGGTTTTTTTGATTCAATATAATCCAGCAAATTATCAAACGATTTTACATCTTTATCATCTATGCCTGTAATTAAGTCTGCTACAGATCTATCAATAGCTCTGTATTCGACTAATCCTGATCGCTGAATAATTATTCTTGGACCATGAATGCCAGCTTTTTCTGCAGGACCCCCTGGTTCAAGCTGTGCAATCAGTAACCCATTTCCTGTTTCATATACCTGTAATATTCCAATATTTGATCTTGTAACATATCCGTATGTAATCAGCTCACGGGCAATTCTTTTAACAGTATTTATGGGAATTGCAAAACCAATACCTGAGCTTTGTCCGACCTTACTTACTATTGCAGTATTAACAGCTATTACAAGTCCTCTGCTGTTTAAAAGTGGACCTCCTGAATTGCCTGGATTTATTGCTGCATCTGTCTGGATAATTCCTTTTATAAGTCTTCCGCTTTCAGTTCTAAGAGATCTGCCAAGACTGCTTATTATTCCTGTTGTAAGAGTTCTATCAAGCCCAAAAGGATTACCAATTGCAAGAACTTTCTGTCCTACTTTTAAGTCCTGGCTTACACCCAAATTTAAAGGGTAAAGTTTTTCAGGAGGAATTTTTATCTGGATAACAGCAAGATCATTATTTGGATCAACTCCTACCAGACTTGCACTATATTGCTGTCCATTATAAAGAGTAACCACAAGGTTTTCTGCATTTTCAACAACATGATAATTTGTAATTATGTGTCCTTGTTTATCATAGACAAATCCAGAACCACTTCCTTCCTGAGGAACAGCAAGAAAAAAGAATTCATCAATTAAGACTTTTCTGCTTGTGATATTAACCACAGCTTTATTGGTTTTCTCATATATCTCAATATTGTTTTTTTCATCTTCAAGAAAGATATTCTGAGCAGAAACAATCATAAATGGCAAGTTGCAAGTTGCAAGAAAGAAAAACAAGATGAAATAACGAATCATGTCATTTAACCTTACAAATTGACTGCAATTTTTCTCCTGCATATATTGTATTTTTTCCTAGTTCTTCTTCAATTCTAAGCAGCTGATTATATTTAGCCACACGATCAGTTCTTGCTGGTGCACCCGTTTTAATCTGCCCGGCACAGGTACTAACAACAAGATCAGCAATAAATGGATCTTCTGTTTCACCGCTTCTATGACTAATTACACATTTATAATTTTTAGAATAAGCTAAAGCCATTGTCTGAAGTGTTTCTGTTAATGTACCAATCTGGTTTAACTTAATTAAAATCGCATTTGCACAGTTTTCATTAATTCCCCTCTGAAGTCTCTTAATATTAGTCACAAACAAATCATCACCAACAATCTGAACTTTACTTCCCAGTTCCTTTGTAATGTTTTTCCAACCACTCCAGTCTTCTTCAGCCAAAGGATCTTCCAGCGAAAATATAGGATATTGCTTAAGCCACGAAGCATAAAAACTAATCATTTGATCTGAATCAAGAATCTTTCCTTCTTTTGCCAGAACATACTTCCCTTCCTTATATAGTTCAGTTGATGCAGCATCAATAGTGATCTGAAAATCCTGGACTGGCTTAAATCCAGCTTTTTCAATTGCCTGAAGGATAAGTTCTATTGCTTCCTTGTTTTCCTTTAAAGACGGGGCAAATCCTCCTTCATCACCAATAGATGTACTTAGTCCTCTTGCTTTTAAAATTAACTTTAATGAATGATAGACCTCAATACATGCCCGAACTGCATCACTAAATGACTTTAATCCAACAGGCATAATCATAAACTCCTGTAAATCCACAGAATCTAGAGCATGTTTTCCACCATTTAATATGTTCATCATAGGAACAGGAAGAACATAGGAAGTTTGAAGTTTCAGGCAAGAAGTTTGAGAAAGAAATTTATAGAGAGGTTGTTTAAGTGACTGAGCCATAGAACGTGCAAGTGCAAGACTTACACCTAATATTGCATTTGCACCAAGTTTTTCTTTGCTCTCTGTACCATCAAGATTAATTAAAATACCATCTATATCTTTTTGAGAATCCATTGAAGGAATCAATTCATATCCATTTAATTTCTTAGCAATAATTTCATTTACATTATTTACTGCTTTTAATACACCTTTTCCAAGAAATCTTTTTTTATCACCATCTCTAAGCTCAACAGCCTCAAAAGCACCAGTACTTGCACCTGAAGGAACTGATGCCCTACCCATGTTTCCATCTGATAAAACGACATCAACTTCAATCGTGGGATTCCCTCTGGAATCAATTATTTCTCTTCCATGAATATTTTGTATTTTCACCTTGCTCATTTTTATTCCTCAATCCTCATACCTACATATTGAATGCTCTGTCCCCTGCATCTCCAAGCCCAGGGACAATGTATCCATGGTTATTTAATGTCGGATCAATTCCTGCTACATAAAAATTAACTCTTGGGAATTTTGCTTCAAGCAATCTTTTTGCATTTTCAGAGATTATTACGCTTAAGACATAAATTCTTTTTACACCTAATGACTTTATTCTCTCCAAAACAGTTGTAATTGTTCCGCCAGTAGCAAGCATAGGTTCAAAAATAAAAAACACAGAATCTTTACTAACTTTTTTAGGAAGCTTGTCGAGATACCAGTGAGGCTGTAGCGTAGATTCATCTCTATACAATCCAACATGGGCGACATGAGCTTCAGGAATTAAATTCTTTACCCCATGAAGCATACCTAACCCTGCTCTCAAAATTGGAATTACAAAGATTTTGTTTTGATCCAGGATTTTCACCCTTGTTTTCTTAAGTGGCGTGGTTATATTTTTGTTTACTGTCAAACCTTTAATATTGTTGAGTGCTTCCGAAAGTAAAATTAAACCAATATTTTCAAGAGCAGTTCTAAACTGAAGAGTAGTAGTATCTTTACCCCTGGCAATACTTAGCCAGTTTTCACTAAGAACATTTGAAGATTTAATTACTGGCATATCATCCTACTCTGCTAGCCTTGTTTCTTAACCTGTTTTCTTAACTTATTACTTAGATTAAGAAATTAACCAAGGTTAAAAAGCCAAGATTTATTTTAACAGCTTGAAAGTGGCAAAAATATTTTTCAAATTTCTTACAAAAATTCTTCTAGTCAAGATTGTTAAACTTTTTCATTATCTTTTAACAATTAATATTGCTTTATTAAAATCCTTTATGTCATAATAAAAACAGATTTAAACCTTTTGGTTTATTTTTGACCCTAAATAAATATAATATTAAAGTAAGATATACAAACAGGAAAGATAATTAGAAAGGTAAAACATGTTTCTATTATTGCAACCAACACAAGGTATTCAGCCAGGAGCATTTAACCCAACCGTAATACACGAAAAGGTTGTTGGTGAATTAGCTAAAGTCAAACAAATTGGTGAACAAATTGGAAATGCTTCACTGGCCATTAACAAGCTTCCAGATAAAGCACAAAGAAAACAGTTAGAAGTTCAGGCTGGTTCAGTTTTTAATATTTCAGGAAAAGCCTCTGAGTTGGTAGAAATTTCAAAACAATTAAGGCTTGCATTAAAGGCAGCAAGTAAAGATCTTGATAAAAACACAAAAGCAGTATTTGGAGCTAAAGCAGATATACTACAAGCAATTGGTGAGCTGGAAGTTGACATTGCACATGGCAAATATTCAGTAGATGCTGCATTTGGACGAAGTAAAAGAGCAGACAAAATTATAAGAGCTACAATTCAAATAGCAGAATCTGGCGGATTAGACGATAAAAGAGTAGCACTGGAAAATATTCAGTCTTTGAAAGAATTTCAGAATGTGCCTGTAGTAGCATTGGCTCTTGCAAAGAATGCACCAAGAATTGCAAAACTAGAAACTGCTACACAGAATCCAGCTCTGCTTCCATTTCTTACTGCAGCAGCTGCAGGTGGAAAATATGCTGGTAGCAAAGCTTCTGCTGGAGGAGGACTACCTCCGGAACTTGCAGCCTTAGCAGGCAAAGGAAAAGGAAGAGCCGCAGCATAACTAAATTAAAAAGTTACAAAAACAAAAAACCCTCCTTTTTCAGGAGGGTTTTTTGTTTAAAATCCCTGGCACAAGGTTATCTTCTCAAGCCGTTTCCAACTAAATATTGTCACTGCTAGCCGTCTTTACCGTCCTGTTCGGAATGGGAAGGGGTGTGTTCCAGCCGCATAAGCACCAAGGAAAAGATATTATAACTCATCCTTTATGTAAAAGAAAGGTTTAAGGCTGGTAAACATACATTTTCATTTGATCTAACTCCTTTTTTTAACTACTATACAAATTACGAATTAAAACTTTGACAAAGGGTTTATTATGAATCAGGTCTTTCGGATTTTACCAAAAGGATATATAACCCAAATAGACCCAGCCAGGTCTTCTGAACCTACCCGCACAGGTGAACATAACACTTTAAATGATACACATACAAACCACGGCAATTTTTCTGCAAAATCAATAGCTGGTAGAGTAAGAATACACTCCCAAATAGAAGAAAGGGAAAGCAAAGTTTTTAAAAATTCAGTTACAGACATGAAAATTATTTTAAAGAATCAAAGCCTTGAGAATATTCAGTGTGATGCACTCATAGTTAATTTATTTGAAGGTGCAAAAACTTTAACAGGTGCAACAAATGCTGTCGATGAAGCATTGGATGGATTCATTAAGAAAGTAATTAAAGAAGAGGATTTTAAGGGTAAAGCAGGAGCTGTTTTAGTTATAAGAACAAATGGTGCAATACCTGCAAAAAAAGTTATTGTGGTCGGTCTTGGGGAAAAAGACAAATTCGATCTTAACGCCATAAGAAAAGCAAGTGCTTCTGCTATAAGAACAGCAAAAAGAGAAAAAGCAAAAACTGTCTGCACAGTACTACATGGCACTGGTATGGGGAAAATAGATCCAAAAGAAGCAGCACAGGCTATAACAGAGGTATCCCAGCTCGCACTTTATGATTTTGATAAATATAAATCAAAAACTGGAAAGAAAGACAATGCAACTAAAGTTCAAACAATAATAATTGCTGAGTCAGACAAATCGAAATTAAAAGATATTGAAGCAGGTATTGAAAGAGGAAACCTTTGTGTAAAAGGGCAAAAGATTGCACGTGATCTTGTAACTGAGCCAGCAATTACAGGCACACCAACATTTCTGGCTAAAGTTGCAAGGCAGGTTGCAAAAGAAAATGGACTGGATATAAAAGTAATGGAGAAAGCAGAATGTCAGAAACTTGGAATGGGAGCATTTCTCTCAGTAAATGTTGGAAGTGATGAACCTCCAAAATTTATAATTATGAAATATGTCCCAAAAGGAAAACCAAGAAAAAATATTACAATCGTAGGTAAAGGAATTACATTTGATTCAGGCGGGCTTTCACTAAAACCAGCTCAGTCAATGGAAACCATGAAAGACGACAAATCCGGCGGAAGCACTGTGATTGGTCTAATGAGCATAATAAAGGATTTAAAACTTGATGTTGCTGTTACAGGAATTATAGCTGCTACAGAAAACATGCCAAGCGGGAAAGCATATAAACCAGGTGATGTTGTAAGAGCAATGGATGGACAGACAATTGAGGTATTAAATACAGATGCAGAAGGAAGAGTAACCCTGGCAGATGCAATATCATATGCAAGACTAAAATTAAAACCTACACCTGATGAAATAATAGATCTTGCAACACTTACAGGAGCATGTGTAGTAGCACTGGGTGATACTGCTTGCGGAGTAATGACCAGCAATGAAAAACCTGCATATCAGAAGCTTGCAGAAAAAATCATAAAAGCAGGGAATGAAGCAGGAGAGAGAATGTGGCAGTTACCGTTATTCGATGAAGACAGGGAAAAAATTAAAAGCGACATTGCAGATATGATTAACACTGGCTCAAAAGGAAAATCAGGTGCGCAAAATGGAGCAGTATTCATTGAAAGATTTGCAGGTGATATTCCATGGGTTCATATTGATATTGCAGGTCCATCCTGGATTGATAAAGAAGATCCTTATGGGCCAAAAGGACCTACAGGAGTTGGTGTAAGAACTCTTATTAATTATTTAACGAATTACGCTTAACGAAGAAGCTAAGTGTGCTTAATATAAAGTAGCAAAAGGCACGGCGTAGCATTTATTCCCTGAATGCCCCGACGGGGACCCATCAGTTCCTGGGCGGAGGGGCTGAGGGGAAAAATGCGGAGCGCAAGATGCCTTTTGCTAAGTATAATATTCCTATGTCAAAGACATCATCAAAATGGGTTTGCCAGGAATGCGGACATGCATCTTTTTCATATCTAGGAAAGTGTTCAGAATGCAATTCGTGGGGATCATTAATTGAAGAAATTACATACAAAAAATCCGGCAAATCAAACCAGGTCAGTTCCAGTTCAAAATTTACTCTATTGTCCAAAGATACAGAACAAAATATTGAAAGGATAAAAACTTTTGACAGTGAAATTGATACAGTCCTTGGAGGCGGATTTGTACCAGGATCGTTAATACTTCTTGCAGGAGAACCAGGCATTGGAAAGTCAACAATACTTTCACAGCTTGCAGGGCATCTGTCAAAAAAATTAAAAGTAGCCTATATAAGCGCAGAAGAATCAATTAACCAGGTCCGCCTTAGGTTGGAAAGGCTAAAGCTCTCTAATAAAGAACAAGAAACAAATCTTTCTCTACTTGCTGAAAACAATCTTGAAGCTGTTTTAAATCTACTTGAAAACGAAAAGCTGGATTTTGTAATCATTGATTCAATTCAGGCAATTTATCACCCTGATATTGAATCCGGCATTGGAAACGTAAGCCAGGTGAGAGAATGTGCAAATAAAATTCTAAGATTTGCAAAAGATAAAAATATAACTACTGTTATCGTTGGTCATGTAAACAAAGAAGGTCAGATTGCAGGACCAAAAGTGCTGGAGCATATTGTAGACACAGTGTTATATATGGAAGGTGAGAAATTTCATAATTTCAGAATTTTAAGAACAACTAAAAACCGTTATGGCTGCACTGATGAAATAGCAGTTTTTGAAATGAAAGACGACGGTCTTAAAACTATTTCAAACCCAAGTTATATTTTTCTGTCACAGAATAAAGAACCAGTACCAGGCAGTACATATGCTGCACTTACTGAAGGAAGCAAATCTATAATATGTGAAGTACAGGCATTAATAGGAAGCACAACATACACTACTCCAAGGCGTATGGCTAATGGACTGGACTATAATAGGGTTCTACAAATTATTGCAATTCTTGAAAGAAGGGTAGGTTTTAATTTCTCAAAGCATGATTTATATGTAAACCTTGTTGGAGGACTTAATAGTTCAGAACCTGCTCTTGATCTAGCAATAGCAGTAGCAATTGTTAGCTGTAAACAGGATGTAATCCCCGAAAAAAGAACTGTTTATATTGGTGAAGTGGGACTTACAGGTGAAATACGACAAGTAAACAAGACAGAGCAAAGAATAAAAGAATGCATAAAGCTTGGGTTTGAAAGGGTAATAATTCCTGCAGGCACAGAAGTATCAAAAAAATTATTTAATGAAATTGAAATAGTTTCTGCAAAGAAATTACTTGAAGCAATAAGATCCAGTCTTCAGACAATAACCAAAACTGAAAATGTCAACCAGTAGATTACTTCACTACCCAGAGATAACTATTACTATCATATGGATCTGAATCAAGCTCAAATGCATATCTTTGTATTTCAAGTCCATTTGGCAAAACAGCTTTTACTTTCTGATTAGGATTTAAGGTAATTTTTTCATTATTAAATACAAGAGGTTGTGGTTTGTCAGTAGAGACAGCTTTCGGAATTACCCAGTCATTTCCTATTGGATTACCATCTGTACCTTCAACTATTAAAGTTACTTTTGTATATGCTGTATTTAAAAACTTGAAAATCCTACCACCGGGAGCAAATGCATTATCACCTGCAGGTTTTTTTACCGAGTCGCCAAGTGATGGCACATTTGCAACCTGCCCCGGTATTACAGCTTGTGGTTGATCCTGAGGAAATTGTGGGGGGGGCTGGACATAAGAAGGTGCAGTCTGTTCTTCACCGCCCTTCAATGCTTTATGAATTAACGCAGCACCAAGAGCTGCAGCACCAACTGAACCAGCTGTAATTGCTACCTTCTGACCAGTTGAAAGTCCTGTGATTTTACCCGAATTCGATACTGTTTTATCATTTAAATCATATTTGTAACTTGCTTTATTGTCCTTACCGACATTTCTCGTAAGGTTATCAACAAAATCACCTTTTTTGTTATATATAGTTAGCGTATATTTCCCAGGGGGTCTTTGACCTAAAGTAATTTTTTCTTTCGGACCAACAGGATATTTCCTGCCCTTATCAAGCTGTACTTCTATCTGATCATCAAAATCATTTTGAACATTAATTCTTATAGATGTTATAGCCGGACTTGGTTTAGTAATTTGCGAAAATGAAGGTGGTATTGAACCTATAATTAACAAAGTAAAAAGTAATGAAGCAAGTTTTTTCATAGATCCTCCCTCCTGACTAATCAGGTTTAATTCTCATCAATACCTGACCAAATTCAACTGTCTGATTGTCCTTAGCAAGAATTTCAGTAATTATACCATTAACTTCGCTTGGTAATTCATTCATAATTTTCATAGCTTCTATAATACAAAGTACATTACCTTGTTTTACTTTTTTCCCTACCTGGACAAACACTTCAGCACCAGGACTACTAGCAGCATAAAAAGTACCAACCATTGGAGAAGTTACTTCATATAGTTTGCTATCAGATAAATGTGATTTTTCTTTAGGAGCAGGTTTATCTAACTGTGGTGCCGATATTACCTGTGGAACATATGTACCATTGGCATCTTTTTTAACTGAAAGTTTTCCATCTTTAGTTTCAATGGAAATTTCAGACAAACCTTTATCTTTAAGGTACTTTGTTAGCTCTTCAATCTCTTCCCAAGGAATTTTCATTTCCTTATAATGCTCCTATCCTTTGACTCTATCAATGTACTGATTATTCCTAGTATCAATTCTTACAATATCACCTATATTAACAAAAAACGGAACCTGTACCTGTGCCCCTGTTTCAAGAGTAGCTGGTTTGTTATTTCCAGCAGCAGTATCACCCCTGACACCTGGCGGTGTTTCAGCAACCTTCAGTTCAACATGTGCCGGAAGATCAACACCTATAATTTTTTCATCAAAGAATAAAAGATAAACATTAGTGCCTTCTTTTAAATATTTAACCTGTTCACCAATCTGATTCTCGCTTATTTCAAGCTGTTCATAGGTTTTTGTATCCATGAAAGTAATCCTGTCACTGGTTTTGTATAGATATTGCATTTCCTTTTTCTCTACATTTGCTGTAGCCAATTTTTCACTGGATCTAAATGTTGTTTCTATTACATTACCTTTTTCCAGCTGTTTTAATTTGGCCCTGACAAATGCAGATCCTTTACCAGGCTTAACATGCAAGAATTCAAGCACAACCCAGACTGCATTATTCCAGAGTATTGTTTGACCTGTCTTAAAGTCGTTAACCGAGATCATCTGTATATTTTTTTCTCCAATTATGCTAGCTTATAACAGTTATAACAGAAGGATTCTACCAAATTTTCAATAATCATGCCCTCAAGTGAAATAATACATTCATACAAAGAAGTAGAAGACCTGCTTTTAAGCTCAAATTTATCTTTTGATAACTTAAAATACCTAGCAAGAGAAGTATCTGGTAATTCATGGTCCCCATATAGTCAATTTCCTGTAGGTGCAGTTGCAGTAGGTATAGACCAGAATAAAAGTATAAAAGTTTTCTCAGGTACAAACTGTGAACCTACTGTTTTTTCAAGTCTTTGTGCTGAAAGAAATGCGATCTTTAGCGGTATAACAGCAGGATATAAAAAATTTATAGCTATTGCTGTAAGCTGTCCAAAGGCACTTGAAAAACCTCAGGCTGAAATTGAACTAGCAAAACTTACACCATGCGGTGCATGCAGGGAAGTTATTTTACAGAAAGTTGATCAAAAGGGAATTATAGTCCTGGATGGACATGACAGAACTTTTACACCAAAAGATCTGCTGCCGCACCCAATACTTGATCAAAACAAACTCAGAAACATTACCATCGAAGAAATGGACACACTTGATTTTGCCAGGAATGCACTTCATCATGCACATGCACCACATTCAAAAGAAAAGTATGGTGTAGCGATCTTAGTAGATGGAGTAAAAGAAATTTATTCTGCCTGCACACTGGACAGCACAGCTTTTGGATGTTCTGTAGAACCACTTAAAGCTGTTTTTGGAATAATTACAGCAAAAGGTTTATTAAAAAACAAAATTAAAGCTATAGCTTTTGCATTTCCATTTGTAAAATATCCATCGGGCGATACTCTGCAGTTAATTTCTGATTACTGTGAACCAAAGACAAAAATCATCATTGACAATATGGGCATCACAACACTTGAAGAGTTATTGCCATGGGCTTTTAAGCTATAAAAATGTAACTGAAAGTATCACTTTAAAGATGTTTTTTATTAATTTAAAAACTGATACGAAAAGTATCATAAATTTTTCCCCGATATTGCTTAAATAATATCCTGTGGAAGATACTTTAGATATTATTAATGTAATCGAACCAAATGAAAAAGGTTTATTTTCAAAAATAATTTCATGCGGTTTGCTTGGAATAAATGCCTATAGTGTTGAGATTGAGGTTGATATATCAAATGGTCTTCCACACTTTATTATGGTGGGACTTCCTGATGCAGCTGTAAATGAATCCAGAGAAAGAGTTAAAGCAGCAATAAAAGCAAGTGATTATGAATTCCCAAATAAAAAAATTATTGTAAACCTAGCTCCTGCTGATACAAAAAAAGCAGGTCCAACCTATGATTTACCCATAGCAATAGGAATTCTTACAAGCAACAACATTGTTAACAAAAATAATCTTGAAAACCTGTTTATTGCAGGAGAGCTTGGTCTCTCAGGAAAAATCAGACCAGTTAACGGCATTCTCTCATTTGTAATTCATGCAAAAAGTAAAGGTGCAAAAGGGATAATAATACCTAAAGAAAACACAGAAGAAGCAACACTAATTAAAGGAATAAATATTTATCCAGTATCTGAATTAACTGAAGCAATTGAAACAATAAATAATATAAAAAACATAAAGCCAGCATCATGCAGCAATCAAAACATAAAACAAACTGAATCCGCATATGATTTTTCTAACGTTAAAGGACAATTACTGGCTAAAAGAGCTATTGAAATTGCAGCAAGCGGGAAACATCATATTCTGATGATTGGTACCCCTGGAAGCGGAAAAACAATGCTTGCTCAAAGGCTTCCATCAATTATGCCACCATTAAATCATGAAGAAAGAATTGAAATAACACAAATATACTCTGCAGCAGGAAAATTAACCAAAGGCTCAAAACTAATAACAGACAGGCCATTCAGAACACCTCATCATGGCACAAGTCCGGCAGGATTAATAGGTGGCGGATCTGTCCCAATGCCAGGTGAAATCTCACTGGCACATAAAGGAATATTATTTCTGGACGAGTTTACTGAATTTCAAAGGCAGGTTCTGGATAGTCTAAGGCAAGCTCTTGAACAAAAAGAAATAACTATCTCCAGAGCCCGAAAAAGCACTTCATATCCATGTGATTTTATGCTTATTGCAGCATGTAACCCATGTCCATGTGGATACCTGGGTGACAAAATTAAGAATTGTACATGTAGTCAAAATCTAGTAAAAAAATACCTTTCTAAAATTTCAGGACCAATACTTGACAGGATTGATATTCAGATTGAGGTTAAAAGGCTAAATGAAAATGAAATAACCAATATAAAACCACAAGAAAGCTCAACAAAAATTAAAGACAGGGTAATTCAAGCAAGGGAAATTCAGAAATACCGTTATAAAGACCTAAATTTTCTATGTAATTCAGAACTCACCGTAAAAGAAATAAAACAATTCTGCACCTTCAGCAAAAGCACAGAAGTATTAATAAAAGATGCTGTAAAAACACTTGGTTTAACTGCCAGAAGCTATGACAGGGTTTTAAAAGTTTCAAGAACAATTGCTGATCTGGAAAAGTCAGCTATTATAAAAGATGAACATTTACTTGAGGCATTACAGCTAAGATTAAATAATTTTGGGCAATAAGGGATCTTTTCAATTCACTAGGGAAGTTCAGCACAATTACCACAACAAGTCAAAATAGAATCATCACACAACGTTATTGCAACCTCATCTTGATTCACACAACCATTTGGTGTACCAGGGGCACAACCTAAGCTAGCACATGATGTTGGCACACACCTTACCCCATTATCACATCTAGTAAATCCAGTTGGACAACCTTCTAGGCTTACAGGACCAGGACCTGACTCAAGAATAATTTGTGCATTTAATTCATTAGTTACAATAAAAAAAGAAAAAATTGTAGACAGGACTAAAAGTAAAAGTACATTTTTATTAACAGTAAAATTCATTTGAAAATCTCCTTTTAAAATATATATAAGTTACTTACCCTAACTGTTTATCTTAAACATCACCTAAAAGTATCAAATACAAACAGCCAGTTAATTGGTTTTAATGATTAATAGGGCTAACACTCAAATTTAAGTTTTTACTCCCATTGACCAATACATGAATTCATTTATAGACTTATCTACATGAGAAAATTAGGTTTTATTACATTTTACTTATTTCTGTTAATAACACTTCAATTTGGTTGTAGTAAAAATGATAAGTCATTCAAAATCAATTCCAATCCAACCGAAATAACCTACTGGCAGTACTGGACTAACTACGAAGGAAAAGCCATTGAGCACCTGGTAAACAAGTTCAATGAAACACATCCAAACATAAAAGTAAAAATGCTTACTGTTTCAGAGCCCCGGAAAAAAATACTTCTTTCAATTATCGGAGGCACCCCACCAGATGTAATAAGCGCTGCAGCAGAATGGATACCAGAATTTGCAAAAAGAGATGCTTTAGTTCCACTGGATGAATATTGTAAAGAAACCATGATAACAAAAGAACTTTTTATCCCTGTATTCTGGGAAATGCTAAATCTCTACGGGCATACATGGTCACTTCCTACTACACCTACAGCAACAGCAATTTACTGGAATAAAAATTTATTTAAAGAAGCAGGGCTTGATCCTGAAAAGCCTCCAAAAACATTAAAAGAGCTGGAAGAATATTCAGAAAAACTTACAAAAAAACGTGCAGATGGGAAAATCCTCCAAAGTGGTTTTTTACCAAGCTGGCCTCCATTTGCATTTGGATTTTATCCAATTCTTTTTAGTGGTAGTTGGGGTAATTCAGATACTGGTGAAGTAACTGCAAATAAAAAAGAAAACATAGAAGGATGGAACTGGACCCAAAACATTGCAAAAAAATTAGGCGGGAAGAATATACAGACATTTCATGAAGAATGCGGGAATTACCAGGGACCAAATAATCCATTTTATGCAAGTAGAATTGCAATTGAAGTAAACGGTGTCTGGGAAGGTAATTTTATTTCCCGTTTTGCACCAAATATAAAATGGGGAGTTGCACCTGCTCCTACAAAAAACGGCAAACCCGCCACAATAGTAAACTGCGATTGCATTATAATTCCAAGAGGATCAAAACACCCAAAAGAAGCATTTGAGTTTATAGAGTGGCTTATGAAACCAGAAAACATGGAAGAACTATGCCTGCTTCAGAGAAAATTCTCACCTCTTGTTTACTCAGACAGAGATGATTTTATAAAAAAACATCCCAACCCATACATAAAAGTGTTTATCGATCTAGCCAGATCAGAAGGTGCAGGATATTTCCCACAACTAACATCTTATGAATTATATAAAAGAGAATTAAAAAGAGCATTTGAAGATGTAATGAGGCTAGAAAAAACACCTGAAGAGGCACTTAATGAGGTGCAGGAGAAACTAGTTAAAGAAATGGATAGAGTAAAGAAATACCAAATATAAATCAAGCTCTTAATATCATTAATTCATCATTATTTTTTCTAGCTTAGATACTATCCTCCCACTAGCCTTGCCATCTCCATAGGGATTTTTTATTTTTGACATTTTTAAATATGCTTTTTTATCATTTAAAAGTTTTGCTGTTTCTTTAAATATTTTTTCTGGGTCTGTTCCAACTAGTTTTGCTGAACCTGCTTTAATTCCTTCTGGTCTTTCAGTAGTGGTCCGCAGGACCAAAACAGGTTTTCCCAGTGCTGGTGCTTCTTCCTGAACACCACCAGAATCAGAAAGAATTAAATAAGATTTCTTCATCATATAAACAAATGGCACATAACCAGGCGGCTCAATTAAAAATGCTCTTTTATGCTTTTTTAAAACTGGCACAATTACACTTCTAACCTTTGGGTTCATATGCATAGGTAAAACGACAGCTGTATTAGAAAAAGTATTTAGTATCTTTAAAAGAGTTTTTGCTATATCCCTGTGTGGTTTTCCAAAATTTTCCCTTCTGTGCATAGTAACCAGAATTGTCCTGTATTTTTTAAAGTCATGATTTTTAATAATAAGTGGCGGAAGTTTTTTATATTGCTCATTTAACTTTTTCAATGTAATCTGCAATGCATCAATTACAGTGTTCCCTGTAAGAAAAACATTTTTTTTAATATTTTCCTTCTTTAAATTATTAACAGCGTTTTCAGTTGGCGCAAAGTGAATACTAGTCAGCCTGGAAACAAGTCTGCGAGCCATCTCTTCAGGAAATGGATTATAGATATCACCCGTCCGTAAGCCTGCTTCAACATGAGCCACAGGAATTTTCAAATAAAAAGCTGCAAGGCTTGCAGCCATTACTGTTACAGTATCACCTTCTACAATCACCAAATCTGGTTTTATCTTCTTAAAGAGCTTAGAGGTAGCCTCAAACACTTTTCCCGTAATACTTTCAAGTGTCTGATTTTTCTCCATTAATTTCAAATTAAAGTCTTCCTTAACACCAAACCACATAAGCATTTCATCTACCATTTCTTTGTGCTGCCCTGTGTTAATAAGTATGGGTTTAATTTTTTTAGACTTTTTTAATTCAATATAAACCGGTGCCAGTTTTATTACTTCAGGTCTTGTACCAACTATTACTACTATTTTTTTCATGGGTTAGATGACTACACTCTGGTTTTTAATTTTGACTCTAACTCATTTATTTTTTCTTCTAAAGTTTTTACCTGTTCTTCCATTTTTTCAAATTTCCCGGGAAGTCTCCTCATAGCTCTTTCTTTTTTAAAGTGTTCCTGGTATGGAACTGCAGGCATCCCCGTATAAACACTGTTTGACGGGATATTACCATGGATTCCGGACTTCGCTGTAAAAATTACATCGTTTCCAACATTTATATTATCTGCAAAACCAACCTGTCCTCCGGCAACAATCCTATCCCCCGTAACAACACTGCCAGCAAAACCTACCTGCCCGACTATCAGGCAGTCTCTTCCAATTTTACAGTTATGAGCTATCTGAACCAGATTATCAATCTTTGTCCCGGCACCAATAATTGTGGGACCAATAGTACCTGAATCCACGCAACTGTTTGCACCTATTTCAACATCATCTTCAATTATCACACCACCAGCAGATGGTATTTTATGTTGTACCTGGCGATCTAAATTAAAATTAAAATCTCCTCGTTTTGCTTTTTCAAAATTACTCTCTTCTTCAGTTACATAACCATATCCATCAGAACCAATCACTGTACTGGAATGAATTATCACATTATTCCCAATTTTTACTCTGTCCATAAGAGAACAATTAGGATAAATAATGCAATTATTTCCTATAGAAACATTTGATCCAATAAAAACATTTGGGTAGATTTTTGTATTTTCTCCTACTGATGAATCAGGACCAATAAAAACATTTGCATCAATTGCTGCATTCTTTGCAATTTTTGACGATGAATCTATCACCGCTGATAAATGAATACCAGACTTTAGGGAATATTTGGTTCCGCCAAAAGCCTCAAGAAGTTTTTTCATTACAAGCCTGGGTCTTTGAGCCCATATAACAGGCATCTTAAATCCCTGCGGCAATTTGTCTCTTACCTCATGTGGCAGAATAAACGCTTTGGCTTTTACAGTCTGAATATTTTTTAAATATTTCTGATCATATACAAAGACCAGATCTTCTGATTCAGAAGTAACAGGAGATACTGCAATACTATCTATAAACAACCCCTCATTTGCACAGGCAATTTCATTTAACACCCCACCTATAATTTCTGCTACCTGTTTTAGGGTTTTTGAAGTTACTTTTGGCATGGTTTAATTTGTCTTTTTTTTGTTCTCTGCCTGTTTTAAAGGATCAGCAGTATCACTTGCAAGTGGCACTTTCCTTTTAAGAATTTCAGCAACTGCATCCGTAACATCGCTGCCACCTACAAGAACAGCTCTTCTATCAAAAACTACTTCAAGTCCTTTTTCCAGTGCAACTTTTTTAATTGCGTCAGTAATATCTTTCTCGATTTTTACTGATATGGACTCAACCATTTTTCTTGTATCATCTGCTTTTAAATCAATTTTTTCCTGTAACTCTCTTTTTTTTGTAAGTTTCTCAGCTTCTGATTTTTTCTGCTTCTCAAATTCAGTAAAAACTTTTTCTGACTCTTCTATAGCATTTTTAAGATCATCCTGTGCATCAGCAATTTTCTTCTGTGCATCCTGGACACCAGGGTACAAATCAAATAGTTTCTCACCATCAACAATACCGATCTTGGAAGATGTCTGCCCATATGCAGGCCAAAAACTTATAAAAACCAATAAAACCATTACTAACAGACTTTGCATTTTAAAATCTCCTTAATATTGCATAACCACTCTATATTAACCTGAAAACTGGTGAATTTTTATGTCTTTCAAAGGATAGTAGATAGAATTAAACTAATTGAATTTGGTTTAATAACCCATTCTTAAAGTCTCGCAATAGTATATGCTCTTACGCTAAGCATATTATGTGCATATAAGGATCTTCTATGATTAACAATAATGAAATAGCAAAGCGCTATGCAGAGCTTGATTATCAGCAGGGCTTAAACAACGTAAACAGTCTTTCAAGAAGCAATGTTTCAGCTACTACTTTAAACAGCGAACGATTTGGTACTGAAATAAGACACATTCAGACACTGGCTCAGATTGGTCAGATAAGCCAGCAGGAAGCAGCAGTAAAAATTGCAGAGTTAGAACACCAGCGCGACATAAATAATGTAAAAAATATGGTTACTGGCGGGGTTTCAGAATATACAATTAACAAAGAGAGAATGGAAACAGAAAAAAGATATTTGCTTGCGCTTCAGGAAGCTCAGAACATGAGACAAAACAATTCTTAAATTAGAACCTTTCACCAAATCCAAAATTAAATCTTCCAAGAATGTTATTGTTATTCCAAAGCGGTTTAAGAAATGGAATACCATAGTCCACCCTGATGGAACCTAAAATAGGAATATTTGCCCTAAATCCAATCCCTGTTGAAAGTGCTGTGTTCAGACGGTTATACAAACGATTAATGTTTGAATTGCCACCAACATAACCAAAATCTGAGAACAACACAAACCTGAGATCTTTCCCAAGTGGAGTATTTTGAATACCGGGAATTGTATCAAGCATTGGCATTCTTACTTCTGCACTAGCAAGCAGACTTCTTTTACCAATCCCCAAATCAGAAAACGATCTGTAACCACGGACTCCGTAAAAGCCTCCAGCTTTAAACTGGCTGTACATTGGGATATCACCGATCAAACTTGAAGCTCCCTGTAAATTGAATGCAAGTGTGGTTTTTTGTCCCACAGGAATATATTTTCTAAGATCAATGCCAAGCTTTGTATAACTGCTGTTACCAATACCAACAGCTTCACCTACATTAACTTTGTTGTACCAGCCTTTTGTAGGACTAACATTATTATCCCTGGTATCAAATGCAAGAGTCGGATTAATCTGAATATAATTACCGCTCTGAAGTTGTTCATCCCTGATTTTTTCTGCTATATCTTTTGCAGCATCCTGTTTAACACCATCATTGTGATCGTCTATGGACTGACCAGGCTGAAATGCATTTTTCTCAGTAATATCTCCAAGAAATTTACCATTATCAATGTTCACAAGCTGATCAGTAAGAAAATCAGTAGCCCGGGATCCAATATCTTTCATTTCAACACTTTCACCCAAAAGATCAAATCCACCAAACAGGTTCATTCCAAGTGGTCTCATTAGTGATGCACCTACTGCAAGATTTCTTTCCTGAGCTAAGTCAATCAAATAACTGTTAAAAGTATAGCCATGGGTAAAAAATGAAACAGAATTTTTTGTACCAAGGAAATTCGGATCGGAATACCTGGCTTCTATCTGTCCTGTTTTTCTTTTAGCCAAAAATCTCTGATTAACAAGAGAATTTGCAAGTAGTCCTGTCCCCAGTTGCGAATTAAATGCAAAATTTTTCCCTTCACCAAATAAATTATTGTTATTAAATCCAAAGTTTGCAAAAACACCATTCAGAGTGTTTACACCACCACCAAAACCAAATGAACTACTCCTCTTTTCAACAACATCAATGTTTAAATCATATTTACCAGGGCTTGTTTCAGAAGGAGTAAGAGTTCGTTTAATATCATCAAACAACCCGGTACCATTTAACGACCTGAAATCCTGTACCAGTAAAAGCTCATTATATGGTTCACCTGAAGCAAGATTTGGTATAAATCTTTTTATGTATCTTTCTTTGGTCTTTGCATTCCCTTTAATTACAACTTTATCAATAACACCCTCATCAAGCTTAATCGTTAAAGTGCCGTCAGGATCAATTGCAATATCAGTAATTCTGGCAAGGAGATAACCACTCTCATGATATTTTTTTTCAATGAAATCAAGTGCCTTTGAAATCCTTGTGATACTTTCAGGTTTACCAATTAAACCCTGAACCACAATAAGCAAATCATCAGTAGGAATAAGCTGGTTACCAAGAATTTGAACATTGGTAATAGGATTATTTTCTTCAATACGAATTTTAAGGAGCACTCCACCATCAGTTTGTTCAGGGCTTGCCTGAATACTGTCCCTGACAAAATATCCCAGTCTGTCAATTGCTTCAAGATCGCTTAAAATCTTATCCTTATCAAACTTGGTACCAACTTTAGAATCAATTGCTTTTAAAATCTGTTCTTCAGGAACAAGCCTGTTCCCTTCAATTTGTATTTCCCTGATTGTTAAACTCTTATCAATAGTAGTTTGTTTTTTAGGTTCATCATACTTCCCGCGATTAAAAAATGAGCTGATATTTGAAAACCCGGACTGGGCATTTACCGGTAGCTGGCAAAACAATAGAATCACCAGAGTCCAAAAGGAGACTATTTTCTTATAAATGTTTTTTTCTTGCAGCATTATATTAACTTCAGGGGAATTACTGGAGCGGGTTTTACGAAGTGGTCATTCTAGCATAATATTATGACGGAAGAGTCCAGAACTAAGAGCCATCCCTATCCTAATATGCTTCAAATTTCACAAATATAAACATATTTTCAGCATTTTTTAGATAAAAAAATACATAATTTATTGCCAAATTCAAGGGAATTTAATACTTAATCAAACAAATGCACTTTAATACCTAGGAAGAATTTCTTGAGAAAAAAGTACTGTAAACCAAACAAGCTAGTCCCTATGTACTTACATAGATAATAAAACAAAATACCTTTTCAAGAAGGTGTTTTCCGGTTAAAATGTTAAAGCTTTTATTGCAAAAAAAAAGCAAAGTTGGTCATAGTTTTAAACAAGGAGTTAAGTAACATGGCAAGGGCAAAGTTTGAAAGAAAAAAACCAAATGTAAATATTGGGACCATTGGTCACGTCGACCACGGTAAAACAACCTTAACAGCCGCAATAACAATGACACTGGCTGCAGGAGGAATGGCTCAGGTTAAAAAATATGATGAAATTGACTCAGCTCCTGAAGAAAAAGCCCGTGGAATTACAATAAATACTGCTCACGTAGAATACGAAACAAAAGATAGACACTATGCTCACGTAGACTGCCCTGGACATGCTGACTATGTAAAAAACATGATTACAGGTGCAGCTCAAATGGACGGAGCAATCCTGGTAATATCTGCAGCTGATGGTCCAATGCCTCAAACCAGAGAGCATATTCTTCTTGCACGTCAGGTGGGTGTTCCACACATAGTGGTTTTCTTAAATAAAGTTGATATGGTTGATGATAAAGAATTAGTTGAACTTGTAGAAGTTGAAACCAGAGAACTCCTTACTAAATATGGATTTAAGGGTGCTGAAATTCCAATTATTAAAGGCTCTGCACTTAAAGCAATGGAAGCACTTCTTAAAAATCCTACTGCAAAACGGGGCGAGAATAAGGATGTTGATGCTATACATGAGCTTATGGACACTGTTGATAAAAGTATTCCTACACCAGTAAGAGATGTAGACAAACCATTCCTTATGGCTGTTGAAGATGTTTTCTCAATTACAGGTCGCGGCACCGTTGCAACAGGACGTGTCGAGAGAGGAAAATTAAAAGTTCAGGAAGAAATTGAAATTGTTGGTCTTAAAGATACAACAAAAACAATTGCAACAGGACTTGAAATGTTCAGGAAAACTCTTGATGAAATCCAGGCAGGTGACAATGCAGGCGTACTTCTCAGAAGTATCGATAAAGATGGTATTGAACGTGGTCAGGTACTTGCAAAACCAGGTAGTATAAAGCCACACACAAAATTCAATGCTGAGGTTTATATACTCACAAAAGAAGAAGGTGGAAGACACACCCCATTCTTTCCGGGTTACAGACCACAATTTTATGTAAGAACTACAGATGTTACCGGTTCAGTTAAACTTCCTCAAGGAGTTGAAATGGTAATGCCTGGCGATAACATAGCTATGGAAGTAGAACTAATACAACCAGTTGCAATTGAAGAAGGTATGAGGTTTGCAATCCGTGAAGGTGGTAAAACAGTCGGTGCAGGAGTTGTAAGCAAAATACTGGCTTAAGTTTAAATCTAGGAATCATAAATTATGGCTAAAACTGCTACTCAACAGCTAAAAAACAGGATTCGTATTCGTCTTAAAGGATACGATTACAGAGCTTTAGATGCCTCCTGTGATCAAATTGTTGAAGCCGCTGTCAGAACAGGCGCATCCATTACAGGACCTATTTATCTGCCTACAGACAGACATCTCTACTGTGTAAACAGATCACCCCATGTAGACAAAAAATCAAGAGAACATTTTGAAATCAGGGTTCACAAAAGATTAATAGATATTGATGGTCCGACAAATGAAACTACAGATGCCCTTACCAGACTTGATCTTCCTGCAGGAGTAGACATAGAGCTAAAACTATGACAAAACCTTTAAGAACAAGACCGGAATTATTAGGGAAAAAACTTGGCATGGCTCAGTTTTTTAACGAAGAAGGTAATGCAATACCAGTTACAGTTATTGAGCTTGCTGAAAATATCATAACTGACATAAAGACACCAGCAAAACATGGTTATTCTGCAGTTCAAATTGGTGCAAATGTAAAAAAGGAAAAACACTTGAACAAACCACTCATTGGAAATTTGAAAAAGAAGAATCTGCCATACTTCTCTTTACTAAAGGAATTCAGAGTACAACCTCAGGAACTTGACTCATATAAAACAGGAGAAATAATTGATTCATCAAAAATTTTAACACCTAAGGAACATGTTGATGTTTCTGGAATATCTATCGGCAAAGGTTTCCAGGGCATGGTGAAGCTATACAACAAACACCGTGGCGCAAAATCACATGGTTCAAAATCTTACCGTTCTCCTGGTTCTATAGGTGGTCATACATTTCCAGGCAGAGTATTCCCAGGAAAGAAAATGCCTTCAAGAATGGGAAATGAAAAGGTTACAGTCAGAAACCTTCTTGTTGTTGAATTTGATAAAGATAAAAACCTGGTTCTGTTAAGAGGTGCTGTCCCTGGTGTTGAAGGTACATTAATTACAATAAAACCATCCATCAAAAAATGGAATCAGGCTAATTCTTAAAGCCACAGGACAGTAATTATATAATCCAGTATAATCACACCCGCAAAGTTAATTACTACAGAAAGTCTTGTTGCACTGCCTACTTCCTTTGATCCACCTTTTGCCTGAACACCACAGTTATAACTAATTAATGTAACAAAGAAACCAAAAATCGAAGCTTTTATAATTGCCAGAAATAAGTCTTTTAATTCAATTGTATTAAAGATTGAACTTGTATAAAGGTTGTATGAAATATTGATTAGAAGATTTGTTGTAAAAAAATTTACTACAAGCCCAAAAACTATACAAATAAGAATAATAATAGGAAACCCAATTAATCCTGCAAGAATCATCGGGAGCAGGAAATATGAATGGGGTAAAACTTTGGCTATTTTCATTGCATCAAGCTGATCTGTAACTTTCATTGAGCCAATTTGTGCTGTAACTCCTGAACAGTATTGTGAAATAACAGCAAGTGATCCCATAACCGGCACACCTTCTCTTATAAGAGCAAGCGCAACCATTCCACCCAGATAAACCGACAAACCTCTTTCTCCAAATGCCGGAGCTGCATGAATTGAATATACAATTGCACTTGATCCAACGGTAAGAGTTGCTATTGGGAGACTGCCCCAGACAATTTTTCTCAGATTTTCAAGAAAAGTTACACTAAAAAATCTTTTCTCAAAAAATAAACTATAAAAAGCTTCTTTTAAACCTAGTACAAGTTTTGCTATAAAGTTTAATATTTCAAAAAAACGAAGCTTGTAAAGAGACTCTACTGCCATAAAGAAATTATTTCCTCTCTACCGCCCTCCTTGCTCCTTTGTCGCTTGTCGGGCTTTGCAAAGTGCATTTACTTGGCACTTCTTCTATCACAATCAAGATTTTACCGAGTTTTTTATAAATTTGGGGTTAAAATCTTACCTTGTAAATAGCTTATTTCTAAATATTTAGTTAGCTGGGCAATAATTATCTAAAGTTAAACTGGTTTTTTTTGGGAAAGGCTTAGTATACTTCTGGTCTGGTACCTGTGTGTCTGTGCGTATGTAATAATCTGGTTTCTGGTATCAATTGCAACACCAACAAGAATTATAAGCGAAGTACTGCCAAGTCCGCCTAATGTAGCCACCTGACACAGGGTTTCTGCATGGATTGGCAAAACAGCAACAAGTCCGATTGCAACAGCACCTATAAAAATAATCCTGTTTATTATTAAGTCAAGGTAATCACTTGTTGGTTTCCCTGGTTTTACACCCTGAATAGCTGAACCATTTTTCTTTAAATTTTCAGACATTTCTCTGGGATTAATAATTATTGAAGCATAAAAATATGAAAACAGAATTATAAGAAGAAAATAAATAACAGAATGCTGCCAGTGTCCACCTCTAAAAAGATACTCAACCTGAAGGGAAAGAAAGTTACCAAAATCACTGAAAATATAATTTTCACCTACTTTTATTTGTGAAAGAGCAAAACATAACTGGGCAAGTCCCGGTGTATTATTAAAAAAGTTCCTCAATGCAATTGAGACAGATTTATCCTGAAGCCCTGCAAAAGCCATAAGCTGAAGTGGAAGAAACATTAATGAACTGGCAAATATAATTGGGAGTACTCCTGCTGGATTTATTTTTAATGGCATATAGTGATCAGGGGCTGCTGCAACCCTTCCACCAGCTGTCTGTCTCCTGGCACCAAGAACAAGGACTTTTCTTGAACCTTCCTGAATAAAAATAATTAAAACAATTAAAAGAGAAAATATAGCTAAAAGAGTGGCTACACCCCAGGCAGGCGCTGAGCCGGTATTTAATGCCGTAACTGTATCCTTAATCATTATTGGCATTCTTGAAGCAATTCCTATAAAAATAAGTATTGAAGCTCCATTCCCGATTCCTCTTTCAGTAATAACTTCACCAAGCCACATAACAAAAACACTTGAACATGTAAGAATTACAATCGTGCTCAAATAAAAAGCAGGAGTCCCAGCAAGTGCAACACCAGCTACATCAAGAAACCTTGCAAGAGCAAGAGATTGTATTATGGCAAGAACAACTGTGCCTCTCCGTGTAAATTGTTGAAATTGTTTTCTACCAATGTCACCCTGCTCTCTCTGAAGATTTTTCAATGCAGGTATAACCTCTGTCATAAGCTGCATGATGATTGATGTTGTTATATATGGTCCGATTCCAAGAGCAAAAATTGACAGGGCACTTAATGCACCGCCTGCAAACAAGTCAACAAGTCCGAGAAGTCCGCTTGTAAGAACGTTTGATCGCTTAAGTAGTTCATGGTCAACCCCGATAAGAGGTATAAAAACACCGGTACGATAAATTGCCAGCATCCCGACAGTAAATAGAATCTTCTGCATTAACCCTGCAGCTTTAAACATTTCAGCAAAGGTAGACATGTTTGCTTCTTTACCAAGTTTACGTGCTGATACTGACATAAATAAAGGATTTTAAGAAATAAAATTTGATGGTTTTTTTATTTCTCTCCTATTAATTCCCACTTTCCACCACTAGCCTCGATCTTTTCTTTTGCTGATTCAGAAAAGTGATGAGCCTTAATCCTTACAGGAAATTTTATATCACCGTTTCCTAGAATTCTTATCCCATCATTTAATTTCTTTATAATTCCTTTTTCAAGCAACAAATCAGGATTAATTTCCTTACACCCTGAAAGCTTCTCAAAATCAGACAGATTCACTACGGTCCAGACTTTCTTGTTTGGTCTTTCATTTGTCTGAAACTTTGGAAGCCTTCTGTAAGTAGGAGTCTGACCACCCTCAAATCCAGCCCTATGACCCTTTCCAGCTCTCTGCCCCTGTCCATTATTTCCTCTGCAACAAGTCTTGCCATGCCCTGAAGCAGTACCCCGCCCAACTTCTTTGGCTTTTCTTCTTGAGCCGTTTGCTGATTTTAATTCTGTTAATTTCATAATTTTATACCTGCTTTTATTCCTTAATATTAAAAACTAGCGAATCATTTCTTTTAGTGAGATATCTCTCAGTTTTGCAACATCATTAAATTTTCTCAGTCTGCAAAGTCCATCAAGCGTTGCTCTTGCAACATTTAAAGGTGAACGGGATCCAAGCGATTTTGAAAGTATATCACCCACTCCGCCAAGCTCAAGAACAGTTCTTGCAGCACCACCTGCTTTAATACCTGTACCTTCCCTAGCTGGCTTCAGTAATACTTTTGCAGCACCTGCTCTGCCAAGAATCTGATGAGGAATTGTTGCTTCGAGTAAAGGCACACTTACAATGCTTTTCTTTGCATCAACTACTCCTTTCTGGATAGCACCAATAACTTCAGAAGCTTTTCCTACACCAACACCAACCTGACCTTTTGCATTCCCTACAATTACAACAGCTCTGAAGCTAAGTTTTTTACCGCCTTTTACAACTTTTGTAACTCTCCTGATTTGTACAACTTTTTCAATCCATTCAGAGCTTTCTTTTTTATCCTGGGATCTGTCACCTCTTTTTCTTCTCTTTTTATGACTCTCTTTTTTAGTAACTTTTTGTACAATTTCCTGCTCTGTAGCCTCTTCTATACCTGTAAGCTCATCCTCTTCTTCATCTGTTGTATCTGTTGTATCAGCTGGCTCTGCTTCATCCTTTAAAGGAGGTGTAGTTTCAGATCCTAAAGCAGCAGTTAACTCTGAATGCTCTGTATCTTTAGAAACATCTGAAGCAGCCTGCTCAGGAGTATTTTCAGTTGTATTTTCTTTATTTTCATCTTCCATTTTTTTCTCCATTAAAATTCAAGTCCTGCTGATCTTGCTCCATCAGCAAACGCCATTACTTTTCCATGAAAAATATTTCCACCCCTATCGAAAATAACTTTTTTATAGCCTTTTGAAAGTGCATCCTTAGCAAGGATTTCACCTATCTTCTTTGCCGCATCTCTGTTCCATGTAGATTTAATTTCCTTTTTAATAACAGGGTGTAAAGTAGAACAGGATACAATCGTGCTGGCATTAACATCATCTATAAGCTGAGCATATACATGTCTATTTGATCTGTAGAAAGAAAGTCTGGGAAGCTCTTTTGTCCCGGATATTTTTTTTCTTATCCTGAAATGCCTTTTCTGGACTTTTTCTTTTTTTGATTGTTTTATAATCATATCCTTTTTAATACCTCATCATTTCTTAACAGCAGACTTACCAACTTTTCTTCTTATCCTTTCATCTATATACTTAATTCCTTTTCCTTTATAAGGTTCAGGTTCTCTTACTGCTCTGATAGATGCTGCAAGATCTCCTACGACTTGTTTATTAATTCCTGTTATTGTGATTCTGGTTTGATTTTTATCAACTTCTATTTTGGTATCTTTATCCGGCGAAAGAATCTCTACAGGATGACTATAACCAACCTGCAGGTTTAGTTTATTGCCTTGTACCTGAGCTCTGTAACCTACCCCAACAATATCAAGTTCTTTCTTGTATCCCTGGGTTACTCCAAGAACCATGTTGTAAATCAAGGTTCTGCTTACACCATGAAGACTTTTTACAAGCTTTTCATTACTATCCCGCTTTAAAATAATTGAATTGCCCTCTTTTGAAATATTAATTTCTTTTCTAAAGCAACTTTCAAGCTCACCTTTAGGACCTTTTACACGAACAATCTGTCCTGCTGGTGAATCAGTAATAGTAACTTCAGCCTTCTCAAGGATTTGTATAGGATTTTTTCCAACTCTAGACATTAATATTTCTCCGAAATGCTTCTGCCAAATCAACTACCAGACCTGACAAAGCACCTCACCTCCTATTTTTTGTTTTCGGGATTCCCTGTCTGTCAGCAATCCTTTTTTAGTACTCAAAATCGAGATTCCAAGCCCATCATATACCCTTGGTGCATCTTTTGACCTGGTATAAACCCTAAGACCAGGCTTGGATATTCTTTTAATACCGGTAATCACTTTTTCTCCCCTTGGTCCATACTTTAATGAAATTTTCAAATTTTTCTTCACTGGCGAAATCTCAACGATTTCATATGAGTTAATATATCCTTCCTTCTTTAAAAGATCAGCAATTTTAAGCTTTATTTTAGAAGCAGGTATTTCTACAGTTTCATGAGTTGCTTTAATTGCATTTCTCATTCTTGTAAACATATCACTTATTGGATCGGTGTTCTGCATATTAGTCTTTAAATCTCCTTTATTTTCTTACCAGCTTGCTTTTACTACACCAGGCAGATAACCCAAATGAGCAAAATATCTCAAACAAATTCTACACAAACCAAAATCCCTATAGTATGCTCTTGGTCTTCCACATCTCCTGCAGCGATTATGCAGCTTAACTTTTGGGCACTTACCTTTTGCAGCAAGAATTCGTTTCTTTCTTTCTCTTTCAATCATGCACAGTTTTGCCATTTTTGTTACTTCTCCTGTTTACTCCTTTTTTCTAAACCCCACTTCTATAAAACCCTAAGCGGGCGACGGGATTCGAACCCGCGACGTCAAGCTTGGGAAGCTTGCATTCTACCACTGAATTACACCCGCATATCAAAAACTTGGCAGTATAATATTTGATTCTTTTCACTGGATGTAATTTATTTTTTGTAAAATTCTTCACTGTTTTCCTTATATACCTCTAATCCCTGAACGGCATTCCCATTGAAGTTAAAAGTTCTTTTGCTTCTTTATCAGTCACCGCAGTTGTTACTATAGCTATATCCATACCTTTTATATTGTGGACCTTATCATATACAATCTCAGGAAAAACAATCTGCTCTTTTAACCCCAGGTTATAATTCCCCCTCCCGTCAAAACATTTTGGTGAAACACCTTTAAAGTCTCTAAGTCGGGGAAGAATAAAATTTACAAGTTTGCTAAAGAAGTCATACATTCTCCGACCACGAAGTGTAACCATGCACCCTACAGGTCCACCTTTTCTAATTTTAAAGGTAGATATTGCTTTTTTTGCCCTGGTAACAAGTGGCTTCTGTCCAGTAATTAATCTAAGTTCATTAACCCCTTCATCCATGTATTTATTGTCTGACATTGCTTCACCCATTCCAAAATTAACTACAATTTTTTCAACCCGAGGAACCTCAAGGGTATTCTTGTAACCAAGCTTTTTCATAAGCTCAGGCACTACTTTGTCTTTAAATTTGTCTTTTAAATTAACTGCCATTTTTTTGTTTTACACCCCGGATTACTAATCAACCTGCTCCCCGCTAACCTTTGAAATTCTTACCTTCTTACCATCTTTTAAAAATTTATATCCAATCCTTGTAGGTTTTTTCTTTCCAGAATCAAAAAGCATTACTTTTGAAGCAAATATAGGTGCTTCTTTTTCAATTATTTCACCTGCTCTGCCCATCCCCTTTGCTTTCTGATGTCTTTTAATCATGTTTACACTTTCCACTATTACTTTTCCTTCTCTTGGAAAACTGGCAATAATTTTCCCGGTTTTTCCTTTATCCTTTCCAGAAATAATCATAACCATATCACCACGTTTTATATGAAGTTTTGGTCTTGGATTAGTTGAACCTGCTTTTAGAAATGCCTGTGATACAACAAACAAACCACCTTTTTTTGGATGTACATTTATTGGCAAACTGCTATAAATAAGCGGTTTCTTTTTATTTTTATTATTTATTTTTATATAATGTTCAGTCATTTCTCTTTTATTTACCTCATTTACAATTTACAAAACTTCCGGTGCAAGAGAAACAATTTTCATAAACTGTTTCTCTCTTAATTCCCTTGCAACAGGTCCAAAAACACGTGTACCTCTCGGGTTATTTTGTTTATCAATAATAACTACTGCATTCTCATCAAACCTTATTTTGCTACCGTCATTCCTACTTAAGGTCTTTTTTGTTCTGACAATAACACATCTGACAATCTCATGTTCTTTAACAATCATGTTTGGAAGAGCATCTTTTACAACACCAATAATCAAATCACCAATACCTGCATATCTGGCATTACCGCCTTTAAGCACTCTAATACACTGAACCTTCTTTGCGCCGGTATTGTCTGCCACTTCAAGTTTTGATTCCTGTTGTATCATGATTTTGCTTTTTAAAAACTCCTAACTTGACTTAACTAAAACCTCCTTAAGCATCCATCTTTTTGTCCTGCTGATTGGCTTGTGCTCAATAATCTCAACTATATCACCAGTTTTTGCCTGATTATTTTCATCATGAGCTTTAAATTTGTTTGTTTTAAGTACAATTTTTTTATACCTGGGGTGTGCTCTTCTGTTTTCAACAGCAACAACAATAGTTTTATCCATTTTGTCGCTCACTACTTTCCCTTGTAATAATTTCTTTGGCATTTTATTTCCTCTTCTTTATTTCTTTTTCTTTCTTTACCTGTGCTTTTACTTCAGATGTTTCCTTGGTTTTCTTTTCTTTTTTTTCTTTCTTTTCTTTCTTTTCCTTAACTTCTTCTGCCAATTCCGGCTTTTCCTTCTTTAAAGCTTTTGGTTTGGACTGAGGAATTTCAAGCCCAGCCACAGCTTCTCCTGAGTTTTGCTTCTGGGTATGAACAGTAAGGAGTCTTGCAATTTCTTTTCTCTTCTTTTTAATCTGTGAAGGATCTTCAAGTTGTCTACAAGCAAATTTCATTTTTAATCCAGCAAGTTCTATTCGGGATTTTTTAAGCTGTTCGCTTATGTCCTGGGGTGATAATTCTTTTATTTCCATTAATTTCATTAAACAATTTCTCCGGTTTTTATTAACTCTGTACGTTTTCCTCTTTCTTAATAATTCGACACTTAATAGGCAATTTATCAGAGGCAAGTTTTAGGGATTCAACTGCAATATCCTTTGGAACACCCGTCATTTCAAACAAAATTCTGCCTGGTCTAATCACGCTAACCCAGAATTCGGGATTGCCTTTTCCTGAGCCCATTCTTACTTCAGCAGGTTTTTTTGTTACAGGCTTATCCGGATAAACCATGATCCAGATTTTTCCACCTCTTTTAATACTTCTAACCATTGCTTTTCTTGCAGCTTCAAGCTGTCGCGAAGATACCCATGCAGGCTGCAGAGCCTGAAGACCATATTCACCATAATGTAGTCTTACCCCACGTGATTCTTTTCCGGTCATTCTGCCACGCATTTGTTTTCTATATTTTGTCTGTCTGGGAACAAGCATTTGTTACTCTTTGTATCTCCTTTTCCTTTTCCTTCTACCATGTTCCTGTTCTTCTTCCTGTAAAGATTCGCTTGAAACAGGTCTAATATTTTTTTGCGGCATTTCACCAGGAGTTATTTGTCCTTTATAGATCCATGTTTTAACCCCAATAATTCCAAAAACTGTTTTTGATGTTGCGTAACCATAATCAATGTCTGCCCTTAAAGTATGGAGAGGTATTCCGCCTTCCCTGAGCCATTCTGTTCTTGCAATATCATTTCCACCCAGCCGCCCGGATACCATTACCTTTACACCCTTTGCACCGGCACGCATAGCTCTTTGCATTGCCTGCTTCATTGCTTTTCTAAATGCTACTCTTCGTTCAAGCTGTTGTGCAATTGCTTCACTTGTAAGCTGTGCATCAAGATCTGCTTTTGTAACTTCAAGAACATTTATCTGAACCACAATATCTTTTCTGTTAATTAAATTAATTATTTCATTCTTTAATGTTTCAAGCCCCTGCCCACCTTTTCCAACAACAATACCAGGCCTCACAGTATGAACATTTACCTGAATTAGTTGGGCTTTTCTAAATATTTCAATTTTACTTATCCCTGCATTATAAAGTTTTCTCTTAATATGTTTCCTAATTATTCTGTCTTCAAAAACAAGATCACCGTAATATTTGGATGGTGCAAACCACTGGGAATCCCATGTCAGAATTACTCCCAGCCTAAAACCTTTTGGATGTGTTTTCTGTCCCATTTCTACTCCTCTTCTTCCTTCTTCTTTTTAGTTGTTTTCTTTTCGGTTTCTTTTATTTTTGATTTAGTTTCTTTTGCTTTTGGTTGTTTTATCTGTGTTTTTGATTCTGATTTATGTTCATGCTTGTGATCATGCTCGTCATGTTTATGCTCGTGCTTGTGATCATGCTTGTCCTGTAGTTTCTTTTCAGGCATAAATGATTTTTTGGATCTTAAATCCTGTTGTGTTGCAAGATGCTCATCATGATTAACTTCTATGGTTAGATGACTTGTTCTCTTTAATATAGGGAATCCTCTGCCGCGGGACATAGCCCTCCATCGCCTCAGGGTAGTAGCCTGGTCCACATATACTTTTGTAATCCTCAGTTCAGTCGGATTAAGTTTGTTATTTTCTTTAGCATTTGCAACTGCAGATTTCAATACCTTATTTACAACATCTGCAGCAGTATATGGCATAAATTTCAGTTTATCAGAGGCAGTGATAACATCCATACCGCGAATAACATCTACTACCCGCCTGAGCTTTCTGGGTGAGATTCTTATATATTTTGATTTTGCAATTACCACTTAGTTTAACCTCTTACTACTTCTTTGCTGCTGGTGCTGGAGTTCCACCACCAGACTCTGCAGCAGGTGCTGCTTCTCCAGATTTCTTTGCTACACCCGAGTGAACTCTAAAGTATCTGGTTATTGAGAATTCACCTAACCTGTGACCAATCATTTGTTCAGTAATATAAACAGGTACAAATTTTCTTCCGTTATGAACAGCTATAGTATGTCCTATCATTTCAGGGATAATCATGGAAGAACGTTTCCATGTTTTTATTACCTGCTTTTTACCGGATTTATTCATTTCACTAATCTTATTCATTAGTGAAGGGTGAACATATGGTCCTTTTTTTAATGATCTGCCCATTAGTTTTTATTTTCTCCTCGAAACAATATATTTGTCTGTAAGTTTTGGTTTTCTTGTCTTGTATCCCATAGCAGGTTTACCCCATGGAGTTTTTGGCTGTCCTCCAATGGGACATCTTCCTTCACCACCACCATGTCCATGATCCACAGGATTCATGGCAGAACCTCGCACAGTTGGTCTGATACCCAAATATCTTTTTCTGCCAGCTTTTCCAAGCTCAACATTAAGGTGATCAAGATTTCCTAACTGTCCCAGTGTTGCTCTGCAGTTTATGCTGACTCTTCTCATTTCCCCAGAAGGAAGTCTGACTGTTGCCATATCACCTTCTTTTGCAAGAAGCTGTGCAGCAACACCAGCAGTTCGTGCAAGCTGACCACCTGAACCAGGCTTTAGCTCAACATTATGAATAAATTCACCTACAGTAATATTTGCCAGAGGAAGACAATTGCCAGCTTTTTGCTCAACATCTACGCCAGACATTACTAAATCATTTACCTTTAGTACATTTGGAGCAAGAATGTATCTTTTTTCTCCATCGTTATAACACAGCAGAGCAATTCTACAATCTCTGTTTGGATCATATTCAATTCCAATTACCCTGGCAGGTATTTTGTCTTTATCTCTCTTAAAATCAATCAGTCTATAGTGTTTTTTATGCCCGCCACCTTTGTGTCTTGTGGTAATTCTTCCCTGATTGTTTCTTCCTGCAGTCTTTTTATAAACCCTCAAAAGTCTTTTTTCAGGCTTTGATTTTGTGATATCTTCAAAACTAATAAAACTCATTCCTCTTTGACCTGGTGTAAGTGGTTTTCTAAATTTAAGTGCCATGTATTTGTTCTTCCTACTCCTTAATTATGAAACTTCCGGGTAATATTCAATTTTCGGACCACTTGCAGTAACCACTGCTTTTTTAGAATCCTTAGGTCGGGTGAATCCTGACTTGGTCCTTCTTTTATGACCTGTAATCTTAAGTGTCTGGATACTTTCTACTTTTCTCCCAGGAAATATTTCCTGAAATGCATTTCTAATACTGGTCTTAGTAGCATCCTTAGCAACCTTAAAAGTATACTTATTGAACTGGCTTAAAGCAGTGCTTTTTTCAGTAATAATAGGTTCAAGCAATATGTCAGAAGATTGTTTACCCATTTTATGATACTTTCACCCCTGTATTTTTTAAACCTTTTGAAAACCTGCCCACAAACTTATCCATAGCTGCTTTGGTTATCATTACCGAGTGAGCTTTTAAAATGTCATGTGTACCAACATGCTGCTGATCGGCAAGATTCACTTTCCTCATATTCCCAGATGCTTTTTTTACACTCAAGAAATTTTGTTCAGAATTTTCAGCAATAATAAGCAAGGGTTCTTTAATCTGAGAATATGCTTTTAAAGCTGAATCAAGTTCTTTTGTCTTTGAGTTATTAAGATTTGGCAAACTTTTTATAAGAATAAGATCTTCTGATTTAACGGCAATTGCCTGTGCAATTGCAAGGTTTCTTGCTTTCTTTGGAAGCTGGATTTTAAAAGATCTTGGCTTAGGTCCAAATGTTATGCCGCCTCCTACCCACAATGGCGATCTTATAGAGCCTGCCCGGGCTCTGCCAGTACCTTTCTGGTTCCAGGGTTTTTTACCACCACCACGAACCTCTGCTCTGGTTTTAGTAGAGGCTGTACCAGCTCTTTGGTTCGTTAACTGTCTTAAAACTGTTAAATGCAATAAATGGTTATTTGATTTTAAACTCTTAAACAAATCAGGGAGCTTAAAATCTCCTGATAGTTCACTAAAATTTTGTGTGCTTGACTTCGCCATTTTTTTAAACTTTGTTTAAAAATATTTGATTTTGCAACCATATTTTAAAGATGCAAGGGTTAATTCTACCCACCTATAATACTTTGGTCAACCTTACTTTTATCTCTTTTAGGTATATTCAAGCAATAGAAACGAGAAGCATTCTAAAATAGGTAGAGACGCTATTAATATTATTTGTATCAATAAAAAACAAAGATAGAAAAATCATCAAAAAAAAATTGTTATTAATATCATTCTGATAACTGTACATAACACAACTATACTCTAAAAGGTAAGTCAGATTAGAAAAGAAATAATTAAGGAAAGATGAATTTATGCATGCCTTATTTATTAACCCAGGAGGAATTGGAGATCAAATTTTATTGCTTCCTTCAGTAAAAATATTTAAAGAGAGATATCCAAAGATTGAAATTGACTTAGTTACTGAACCAAGAAGTTCATGCATAGGTGAGCTAACCAATTTATACAGAAAGATCAGAGAGTTTAATTTTAAGGATAAAAATCCAAACATCTTTCACTTAAGAAATCTTTTAAGAAAAAGAAAATATGATTATTTGTTTTCAACAGGATCTTCTTATAAGGCAAACTTTGTGGCTTTTCTCAGTAATGCAGATATAAAAATCGGATTTTACAATGGAATATTCAGTCCTATATTTCTGACCCAGTGCGTGAAGCTTAACACTAACCAGTATGCTGGAAACATGTTTGCCCAACTTCTTTCGCCAATAATACCAGAGATGACCAATCTGATTTTGCAAAAAGATCTTACCCCTGAAATTAAAATTAATATTGATGCTATAGAATGGGCAAAAGAAATGTTAACCCCGAGAATAAGAGACAAATACTATGCAAAAAAAATATTTATTCATCCAGGCACAAGTAAATTAAGTCAGCAAAAAAATATCTTAAAAGGCTGGTCACCTAAAAACTGGGCAATCCTTATTGAAAAGCTTCTTGAAAAACAGGACAATGTAGTAATTCTTCTTGGCGGAAAAGATGATATAGATACAATTTCAGAGATTCATAAAAAACTTACATTTTTTGCAAGGCCAAAGAACTACTTTGATTTAAGTACTATTGATATGTCTATTGCAAAACTAGCAGCTCTTATAAGCTTTTCAGACTTGCTTATATCTGTTGATTCAGCCCCTATGCACATTGGGGTTGGACTGGGCAAAAAACTGGTATCAATTTTCGGGCCTACAGATCCTAAGAAACTCCTGCCTAAAGATCCAAGGTTTCTGCCAGTCTACATGCCAAACCTTGAGTGCAGACCTTGCTTATTTGATAAAAGAAAGGAATCCTGTTCAAAACCTGATTGCCTTGATGTTACACCTGAAATGGTATTAAATGAGGTACAAAAGCAGATTAAATAAACTCATTAAGCTAATGCGTGACAGGATCTTTCTCTGTGACTCTGGGAAATATAAGGATTTTTTCTTCTTCAGTTAATTCCCTTGAAACCTGCTTTAGCTGTGTAAGAATTCTTGCCAGAAAGAATAAATGCCTGTCTTCTTTCGCAGTAAGATTTCTAAATCGAGAAGAGAATTCCTTTTCAAGGAAAGCAGAAAAATCTTTTATTGTATTATTTAATTTAATTCTTGTTTCTTTGTTCATTTTCAAAATTCAAGGATATTATATAATGTTTAAACTACCTTATGAGAAAAAAAATTCTAATTGCAAACTGGAAAATGAACTCAAATCTTACTGACTCACAGGATTTTGGTTTTAAACTAAAAAATTACTCAAAAGAGATTAGTTCTGTCGATATAGCAGTCTGCCCTCCAGATGTTTACTTGTTAACATTAGTTAATATTTTCAAGGAAAGTAATGTACTTGTTGGGACCCAAAATATGTACCACAAGGAAGAAGGTGCTTTTACGGGAGAAATTTCCCCAAAAATGGTAAAAGACATAAATGCACAGATTGTTATTTTGGGCCACAGTGAAAGGAGGCAGTACTTCAAAGAGACCGATGGTGAAATAAATTTAAAACTTAAAGCTGCCTTAAAACACAATTTAATACCTGTCTTTTGTGTTGGAGAAGATCTGGAAACCAGGGAAAAAGGGAAAGCGCCTGAATGGGTTAAAAACCAAGTATTAGAAGGGCTTAAAGATATTAACAGTTCAGACGCTGAAAAAATAATCATTGCATATGAACCAATCTGGGCTATAGGAACCGGCAAAATATGCAGTGGTGAAGATGCAAATAAAATAATAAAGATGATAAGAGGAACAATAAAAGAGAAATATTCAGAAAAAGTTTCTGATAAAGTCAGAATCTTATACGGTGGGAGTATAAAATCAGATAATTTTAGCGAGCATATTAAATATGATGATATTGACGGGGGGCTTGTAGGTGGTGCCAGTCTTAAATATGATGAGTTTACAAAAATAATTAATCTTGCTGCAAATATAAAAAATACAAAAGTTAATGCATAATTAATCTGACTATAGAATTTAAAAAATTAAAGATTGCCTGAATCTGTGGCACATATCTATCACCAGAGTCTGCAAAGTTCTTTACCCAACCAAGGGTGCTAATAAAAGTAGTTAAAGCAGAAAATATACACAACACAGCATTTACAAATATCAGTTTCTGAGTATGATTTTTATAAAATTTTTCCTTGCCAAGATTTGAGACAAAAATTAAATAAAGAAAAACAAACAAAGGAATAAAATCAGTAGTATATCTTTGGGTAATACACCAAAATGATAAAGTAATGATTGCTGGAATACTTAGGACTCCAGCAATTAATATACATAACAAGTTTGTCTGATAATTTAAAATTAAAAACTGGATAGCTAGCAGCCCTCCAAAAATAAGCCATGGTGAAACCACCATCCAAGAAATACAGTGTTCTAAATACCAGTACAAATTAGCATTACCTTGATCAGCTTTGGTGATTATAAGAAATGGAGGGTTGTTTGAAAAACAATCTTTTCTGAGCCCAAAATAATTTACTATAGCAACCGGGATTCGTTTAATATTTAACATTCCAGTTCTTAGATATTCATTCATTCCATGCTCACTATTTATATTACCAATATATTTCGCTTCATCTTTAAATTTAAAATAAGAACCGAATCTTTCATTGTTATACCATAACTGAAACCCAATCCCAGAAAAAGCAGGAAGCATAATAATTAATATTTTAAAAAATACACGAGTAATGTTTTTAAAATCCTTACTAATAAACCTAGCGTTGATTTCTTTAAGTAAAATCAAAATTATAAATAAATAAATTGGAAATCCCAATGGTACACGAGATAATAAAGCACAAGCAGCAGCAAACGATAGACTAAAAAGATTAAAATAAGATAAGCTTTTTCCTTTTAAATACGGCAAAATTAAATATATTGCTAGCAATAAAAATGATACTCCCCATAAAATCACCTCATGATAAATCCAGCTTCTGGCAACTGAAAATAAAACTGGCGATCCAACCCCAAAGCCAATCAATGAAAAATATAAAATACTTTCTTTTTGAGTTAAAGTTAGGGACTTATTATTAACAAGATGATCTTGGATAAGCAACGAAAACACAATCAGAGAAAGCAATCCGGCAATCAAGCATGTTAGTATCATCCATTCACCAAAGTGTCCAGGAAATAAAAAATTTAAAATAATTCTAACTAAAGCTGGAAAAGGACCAAAATATGTATATGACCTACCACCTACTATATATGACTCAAATCCTATAGTTTCAAAAGACACAAAAGCTTTTCCACGAAGCAAACTTTCTCCAAGCTCATCAAAAACGTTTTTAAGTAAATAACCACCAAAAAGATTTGTCATGCCTCCATGCGTAGCGAACCATATATAAAGCAAACAAACTAAAGAAAATAAAAATAAAAATCTAAAATCAAAAAATAAATCTGTCACCTTACTGAAACGATTTCGAATTACTAATTTACCCCGGATGTAATCATGATCATCATTCATAACAACAGTAGAAAGGAATTACTCGGGGGTAATGAATTTACTTTTTCGAAGATATCTTACTTTTACAGGTGAAATATTTTTATCCTTAAGTTCCTTTGCAAATTCATATGCATGCTTTTTTGAAGAAAGCTTGTCAACAACAAAAACATAATAACCATTATCAAGAAGTTCAATGTTTACCTGTTTTAGGCTGGGTAATAGTCTGACCGCTTCATCTTTTGCTTCTTCTATGGTTTTAAACTCACCAATTGTTATAACAAAAGGTTTTTCAGAATAGTTTATAAGAATCTCATTGACTATAAGTCCACCACGGTTAATAAGTTCCACTGTTTTATCTACAACAGTAAAAAATTTCAGATCAACTCTTTTGAGCAATAAGGTATTAAGTGACATAGCTACAGAAAATATGACAACCACAGCTATAAAAACCCATATTTTATAATCAGAATAAAACGATGAACCTTTATTTAGTTCTTCTACAGTCATTTCTTCAGATTTATTCAATATTTTATCTACAGGATTACTGGTTAATATTTTGCCAGCTTCCTGTTTAGCTGAATCTTTACTCGGTGCTGAAGAAAATTTATTTTCAGGTTTCTTTTCTGTACTCTGTTGATGGCTTTTTTCACCAAGCATTATTTATTCTCCTCTTTAACATTTTCTTCGTTCTCATTAATACTTTCATTTTCTTTTGTCCCAGCCTCTGTGTCAGATTTAGCATCCGGGCTTAATAAATCCCTGTCTCTATCTTCAGTAGGAGACTCATCTTCTGTAAAATCTGTTTCTCTCATTCTATCATCTTTTACATCAACGTTATCCCTATCAGTTTCAGATTTTTCTATTTCACTTTGATCACCACCAGCATCAGTCAAAGGCAGCAAAGCTTCTTCTACCAGCTCAATATCTATTTCATCACCTGCTTTAATGTCTACCTTATTACCTCTTTGAAATGCAAACAGTCCGAGACCTAAAACTACACCAACTGCAGCACCTATTAATCCACCTACCGGGCTACCTTCTGCTGCAAGCCCTGCTCCAAAACCTGCTGCTGCAGGACCAACCACAGTAGCAGTTGATATAAGAGCAGCTTTCTTTGTTAGTTTTCCTTTTATTAATCCGCTTCTTGTAAGAACACTTGCAACAATTGGTATTTGTCTGCCATCAGGAATTGTGAGGCTTTTAAATTCAATCCTTACATTACCTGACTTGTGCATTCTTCTTGCAGGATTTACTTCTGAAATTATTCCAATAACAGTACTTCCTGCAGGAGCAACAGTCTGCCCATCAATAACAATATCTTTTGAAATTCTTGCAGTTACTTCATCATCAATCATGCTTGTAATTTCATCAACAGGCGACTCAAATATTATTGAAAGTTTTGTGCCACTTGGGATCTTACTCACATAACCTTTCAACTTGGTTCTTTTATCGTTTTTAATTTCAGATTTTTTTTCTGGACTTTCAGTATCTTCATTTGATTTTTCATTGTTTTGATTCAGAAGAGAATCGTAGCCTGATTCATATTCTTTCTCTACATACTCAGAATTTTCAGGATTTAATTTATCTTCTTCAATGCCTGCATATGCAAATAAAACAGGGTTTATAAAACTATGATTCAAGAAAAAAGCAATCAGTAAAACCTTTACAAGCCATTTTCTTCCTTTAAAAAAATATATTAAATTTATCATCTTTTGAAAGATTTTATTATTTTACAATGCAATTTTTATTTATAACAATTAATTGTTACAAAAGTCGTCTTTTTGCCTGATATATGCAAGAACATACCCTGTAAAAAATAAAAATAAATATCTGACCTCACTATCTCCCCAAAAATATTCAAAAATCCCTTCAATTAAAAATGCAATTATTATACATATTAAGCTGGGAGCATATTTATTGATTTTAAGATCGGTTATCAGTCTTTGAAAAATTGACAGAAATAAATTAATAAATGCTACTAACCCAACAATGCCGTTTACTACAAGAATCTGGAGATAGACATTGTGTGCATGGGTTAAAAGCTGGTAGGTATTTTTTCCTGCTAATTCATGATATACAGGAGGAAATTTTCCTGCACCAAAGAGTAAATTTCGTTTCCAGATACTAAATGCTATACCCCAGAGTTTAAATCTTGGATTTTTCCCTGATGAAAATCCCTGGAAAATTGTTTTTTTAATCCTTAAAAGAATTTTTTTACTGAGACACACAGTAAAAACAACCGGCAAGGAAACCAGAGCTATTAATTTGGCTAAATCTGCAGTTTTAAATTTAATTATCATCAGATAAGCAATGAAACCTATTAAAACCCCAATCATTACAGCTCTTTGGGCGGTGTTTACAATACAGAAAACAGACATCATTAATAATGGGATTATTAAAAGTAAAGATTTTTTTTCTTTTACATAATTTATTAAATAAAAGAGGAAAACAATTAACTGCCCTGCATAAGTATATGGATTCTTATGAAAGCCTGAGAGTCGATCGGGGTTTGACTGTCTATTGAACGGATCAAAATGAAAATACTGAAAGACACCATATAATACTGTAATTAAAGCAGCAAATAGTAATGCATTACTTATAAGATTTTTATTTTTGAAAGACCTGGAAACAACATGAGAAGCCCATATAAATACAAAAAAATCCTGACTTGTCCTACAAAATGCATTAACAGCATCATCTACACCTGAATTAATAAACTTCGACACAGTAAAAGCAGCTATATATATAAGAAATGCTGCATCAATATAATCTGTTTTAAAATTCTGAAAAAAGTTTTTCGGGTTTAATATAATTAAAAGAAGAAAGGTAATAGCCCCAGCATAAATTAATACACCAACCAATGTTATGGAAACAACAAGTGCTAACGGAAACAAGAACAGCAGTAAAATAAGTAATAGTTCTAATATTTTAATTATCATTAATGGTGATGAAAAATTTATTCCCGAAGATATATCTATTCTAGAACTACTTGATATTTACAAAATTAACAAAGATAGAGTTGTTATAGAGTTGAACAAAAATATAATAGGTAAAAATGACTTTGAGGAAACCCTTTTAAGAGATAAAGATTTGTTAGAAATAGTTACTTTTGTTGGCGGTGGATAGAAATTATTATTAAACCTCTACCAGTGATAATGCCTTTAAGAATTCAGCACAAAATGCAGGCAAATCCGCAGGTGTTCTGGATGTAATTAAATTTCCATCAGAAACAACTTCTTTATCAACCCACCTGCCACCAGCATTTATTAAATCAGTTCTAATGCTTACATAGCTGGTAACTTTTCTTCCTTTTACAATACCAGCCTCAACAAGCATAGAGCCTCCATGACATATGCAGGCAATGGGTTTATTTTTTTCATTTATCTGTTCAACAAATGTAACCATTTTTTCATTCATGCGCATTTTATCAGGCGCCCAGCCACCCGGTATAACAAGACCACCATAATCCTTTGCAGAAACATCATCAATGGATTTATTTGCTTTTATTTTGGTACCTTTTTTTCCAATATAGTCTTCTATTGTGTTTGGACCAATAATATCGACAGAAAAGCCTGCATTCTCTAGCTTTTCTTTAGGATCAGTAACTTCAGAATCCTGAAAAAGTTGATCAATTAAAATTGCTATTTTTTTATTTTCTGGCATATTAATGACTCCCTGATTAAATTAAATTTTAACCCTATGAATTACCTAATTCATTCTAATCATTTTCATTCAATAAATTCATGTAAATAAAAAGGAGTATACCCAACATACCTATTGCACAAAATGCTGAAGGTGCTAAAAGTGGGGTATATGATGTTAAAACACCCATATCCAAAGATTTTCCATGAAACAGGAATTCCTTAAAGGATTTAAAGCGCCATATATTATGAAGGTATAAACCTAAAAACCCGACAAGACAGGAAAGGAACATACATAAGACAAACAGATTCAATGAGAATCTGTTAAAGAATAAAGATACTAAAATCAAAACAAAACCACCTATAGAACCAAAAACAATTGGAGTCCAGGCAATTTTCTTATCAGACAAAACTTCAAAATGCTGAAGATAAATTTCAAAAGCAAGGGTACATAAACCGATTCCTAAAGAAAAAATTATAATCCTAAAAAAAGGTATAAATCTGTTCAGATCTCTCACAAACACCATCTTATCATTTTCAAAATAAGACTCTTAAAAAAGCTGTAAAATGATTAAATGACTGAGAAAAGTGTTAAAAAAATTAAAAGCATGGTAAAAGAAGCAAATAAAAAACACCTGATTATATCTGCATCACAGGAATTGCTTGCAGATCTAGAAACACCTGTAAGTGCTTTTTATAAAATTTGTGACAAAGCTCCTTATTCATTTCTTCTTGAATCAGTAGAAGGAGGAGAAAAGATTGGCAGATATTCGATTATCGGGACAGACCCTATTTTTTTATTCACAAGCAAACATAATAAAACCATCCTTGAAGATAAAGTAAATAATGTTTCAACAGAACTCAACTCAAACCCATTTTCAGCATTAAAAGAAATTCTTGGAGAAATATCTACCCCTGAAGAAAACAGTGATTTTCTGGGATTTGTAGGATATTTTGGATTTGAAACAATCAGATGGATTGAACCAAAGACAAAATATTCAACTCACTTACTTATGCCTGATGCATGTTTAATGTTTCCAGGGAAACTTGTCATATTTGATCATGTTCTTCATAAGGTAAGATTAATTGTCAACACAATTGCTGGTAGCGAAGAAGGAGAAACCAGGACCAGAGTCAATGAAAAATTAAATTCTTTGCTTGAATCACTTAAAAAACCACCTAAAAACAAAACTCTTCTTTTAAATTATTTAGTTAACAAGCCTGTAAACCACACAAGCAATTACACAAAAGAACAGTTTCAGGAAATGGTAATAAAATCCAAAGAATACATCAGAAATGGGGACATTTTTCAGGTTGTACTTTCACAAAAATTCACTATTAAAGGTAATTACGATGGATTCCTTCTTTATAGAGCTTTAAGAAGTATAAATCCCTCTCCTTATCTTTTTTATTTAAACTTTAATGATTTTGAAATTGCAGGATCATCACCCGAGGTAATGGTTAAATGTGAAAAATCAACCGGAAGGCATATCGCATCACTTAGACCAATAGCAGGTACTTATCCAAGAGGAAATAGTGAAGAAGAAGATCTGGTAAATATTACAAAGCTGTCAAATGACCCTAAAGAAAAGGCAGAACATTTGATGTTAGTTGATCTTGCAAGAAATGATCTTGGAAAAGTTTGTGAGGTTGGAACAATTAACATTCCGGAATTAATGGAAATTGAAAAATATTCACATGTAATCCATATGGTAAGTCAGGTTGAAGGCAATTTGAGAAAAGAAAAAACATCAGTTGATCTGCTATCTGCCTGTTTTCCTGCAGGAACATTAAGCGGGGCACCTAAAGTAAGAGCACTGGAAATAATAAATGAACTTGAAAATGAGCAGAGAGGCCCTTATGGGGGCTGCACAGGATTTTTTGGAGTAAATGACACAATAAACACCTGCATGACAATAAGAACATTTATAATTCATAAAAATTACCTGGAAATCCAGGCAGGTGCAGGAATTGTTGCTGATTCAAGTCCGGAAAATGAATACTATGAAACCCATAGAAAAGGTGCAGCACTTCTACAAGCGGTAAGCTTAGTTCAGGATGCAGTCTGATTTCCGGCTTGGCTGAAAATATTCCTAACAAACAATTTTCTGTGAAGCGGTGTAAGACCATGCTTTCTGATGGCTTTCTGATGAAAAGATGTTCCATAACCTACATTCCTGATCCATCCATATCTTTTAAATTTTTTCACCTTAGAGACTTTTTCCATTAAACTATCCCTGTAAACTTTTGCAATTACCGAAGCAGCAGCAATTACAGAAGATTTTGCATCACCTTTAATAATTGAAAGCTGACGACAGTTAATATAAGGATTAAATTTATTTCCATCAATCAATATGTAAGGTTTGTTATTAGAAGAACTAATACTTTCCTGCAATTTTTCAAAAGCTCTTTTCATTGCCAAAAAAGTAGCATTTAAAATATTCATAGCATCAATTTCAAGAACAGAAGCATAACCAACCGCATAAATGCCATATTTTATTAACTCACCATACAATTCCTCTCTGATCTGTTTTGTTAATTGCTTTGAATCATTAAGTTTATTAAGTACAGATGGAAAAGTACTTTTATTTCTGGTTTTATTTCTCCAGGAAAAAGCACAGGCAATTACAGGTCCAGCAAGTGCTCCTCTTCCTACTTCATCAATTCCAATAAGGTAATGACTGTCAAACTTACTATTTACATAGTTGTCAAATTTAAAAAGACTGTTTTGTTTCATTTTAAAAATATCTGACTAGTTATTATTTCTTCGTAAAGAAAAAAGTACTAAAGCATTATATTTTTAATCAACATTTAGTAAAGAAAAATGTTACCCGGATTGGTTATAGGGTAATCAAACTATACAAATAGCAAAACTTTAGAACATCCAGTAAAAGTTATGTTAATATCTGGGTAGCCGAAATTTATATTGGAAAGGATTAAGAGTTGTGGGAAATTATAAAAAATCAGATCTTATAAATCAGCTCAAAAACAGAAATGGTTCCTTCATTAATCATTTTTCATCTAATGCACCCGCTTTTACATCCGGTGTTGATTTAAGAAAATTTGACAATATATTTAAACTCCTTTATCAGCTTTTCTTATATTCAGTAATTGAAGTTTTTTCCAAGATAATAATTAAAGTGTTCAGGCTATATAAAATTTAATTCTGCCATAAGTACATTACCAGCCACCATAAAACCGCCAAGACAAGTTAACCATACATACAGATTTAGACCTGTGATAAAATCAAAATCCTGGCTATCAAAGGATTAGTTATGAATTCTAAAATTACAGAACTACTTACAAAGAATATTAAAAAAGACCCCTATAACATAAAAGTAGGAAGTACTGTAACAGTCACTGTAAGAATTAAAGAAGGTGCTAAAGAAAGAAATCAAAAATATGAAGGCGTTGTTATTCAGCTTAATGGGAAAGGGCTCAATAAAACCTTTACAGTAAGAAGAGTATTTCAGGGTGTTGGAGTTGAAAGAGTATTTTTTATTCACTCTCCGAAAATAGAAAAAGTAGAGCTTGTAAAGCACGGTAAATCACGAAGAGCAAAACTATATTACCTAAGAGACCGTACTGGCAAAGCAACCAAATTAAAAGAACAGTTAAATGTAGCAGAAGGTGAGAGAGTACTACAAAAAGAAACAATACCTGAAGAAGGTAAACTCGTTGAGGTCAGCAGCTAGTCAGTTAAAAGATTGGAGAGATATAGATAAAATGAAATATAGAAACTTTTTGATTTCTATATTAATAACAACATTGCTGTTATCAGGTATTTCAATTCTTGCCCAGGAGAAAAAAAATCAGAAACTGACTGGATATAAAGAAGTAACAATGGAATCAGAAATTAAAAACGAATCAATATCAATAAAAGCAGCAGGTGAAAAACAATCGAGCGATATGGTACTTATTCAAACAGAAAAAGGAAGCATAAAAATAAAACTTTTCACAAAAGAAGCTCCCATAACCACGGACAATTTCATTGATTTAATTAAAAAGGGATTTTACAATAGTACTGTTTTTCACAGAGTAGTGGAAAATTTTGTCATTCAGGGGGGGGATCCTCTTGGTGATGGAACAGGGAACTATATAGATCAGGGAACAGGTAAAGCAAGACTGATAAAACTTGAGACGAACCCAGCATTAAAATTTGACAAGCCAGGCAGAGTAGGAATGGCAAGAACAGCAAACCCGAATAGTGCAAGCTGCCAGTTTTTTATTGCATTACAACCACTTCCATCTTTAGATCCAGGAGGTGTTGATCCTTACGGTTATGCAGTATTTGGTCAGGTAACAGATGATTCACTTGAAACCATAAAGAAAATCGTAAAAGATTTTAAACCGTCATTCCCCGGAAGTGACAGACCAGCAAATCCGGTTAGAATACATTCTATAAGCCTCCAATAAATGCCAAGCACCCTAACAAGCACAAAAAAATCAGAAGCGCTTTATCGTGAAGCATGCGAAATAATTCCTGGTGGTGTTAATTCACCGGTAAGATCATTTAAATCTGTTGGAATGGAACCTTTATTTATCAGTAAAGCCAGCGGTCCTTATATATGGGACGCAGATCAAAATCAGTATATTGATTATGTATGTTCCTGGGGAGCATTAATCCATGGACATGCACCAAAAGAAGTTATACAAAATACCCAGAAAGCATTAGAAAATGGAACAAGCTTTGGCGCACCTCACGAAAATGAAGTCATTCTTGCAAAAATGATAATAGAAAAAATTCCCTCTATAAAGAAAATCAGGTTCGTTAACTCTGGCACTGAAGCAGTAATGACAGCAATCAGAATTACAAGAGCGTTTACAAGAAGAAATAAAATTATAAAGTTTGAAGGGTGTTACCATGGGCATTCAGATTCAGTTCTTTCAATGAGTGGATCTGGGATAGCAACTTTTGGTATTCCATCCAGCCCAGGTGTAACTAAAAGCACAGCTTCTGAAACAATTACTATTCCTTATAATGACATAACAACATTTGAAATCACATTAAACAAATTTCCAAGAGAAATAGCTGCAATTATTGTTGAACCAGTAGTAGGCAATTCAGGCGTTATCCTGCCAGAAGAAAAATTCCTGAAATCCCTAAGAGATTTATCAACAAAATTTGGATGTTTACTGATTTTTGATGAGGTAATTACAGGGTTTAGATTATCTCCGGGAGGAGCACAATCATTATTTAATATATCCCCAGACATCACAACTCTAGGAAAAATCATTGGCGGTGGTATGCCAATTGGTGCAGTAGGAGGAAAAAAAGAAATTATGGATCTTCTTGCACCAGCTGGTCCTGTATATCAGGCAGGTACTTTATCAGGAAATCCGGTTTCTGTTGTCTGTGGAATTACCACTTTATCTCTTATAAATGAAAAAACTTATGAAAAACTTGAGAGTCTTTCAGCACTTTTATGTAATGGAATGCAAAAGATAAATAATAATACAGGTCTGAATATCCAGATTAACCGTATAGGGTCTATGTTTAGCTTATTTTTCACAAATAAAAAGGTTTTTGATTTCAAAAGCGCCCAGCAATCAGACAGAAAAAGGTTTGTACAATTTTTTAAAAATATGCTAAATGAAGGGATTTATCTGGCCCCAAGTCCATTTGAGGCCAATTTCATATCTAGTGCTCATAAAGAAGAAGATATTGAAAAAACACTAGTTGCATATAAAAAATCAACAGAAAAACTTCAGATAACAAATAACTTATAAATCTTTCGGAACTTAATTGGCATTCTCTTTCGTCTAGATAAGTGTTTCACATAACTATAGGATTATTACACACATGGAAATATTCGAAACACTAACAAGATACTTGGCAAGCCTGAATCTGGATGGAGATACTTTAAGAGCATATACCATTGACCTGCATAGGTTTGAAAGAACAATTGGTAATATACCTGTTACTACCATAACCAAAGATCATTTGAAGGATTACCTGGATAACCTGACTTCAAAATATGGGCAGAGAGTTTCACTTGCAACACAAAACAGACATTATGCATCACTTCACAGATTTTTTGAGTGGACATTGCAGGAAAAAATCATTCAGGAAAATCCAATGGAACATCTCCCGAGAAGAAAACCAAATAAAGATCTTGGTGAAGCTACACCAGGTTCAGTAATCAGAGCGTTAAAGAAGGAGCAAATTGAAAAAATATTAAAGAATGCAGAAACTACAAGAGAAAAGCTTCTATTCACTCTTTTATATACAAGTGGAACAAGAATCAGTGAAGCACTTGATTTAAACATTCAGGATATTCATGAAGGTACAATTACCATAAGACATGGAAAAGGGAACCAGCCCCGACAGGCTTATTTAGGTAAACAAACTGAAAAACTTTTAGAACAATATCTTGCGGAAAGAGGAAATCCTACGAGCGGAGCATTATTTGTAACAAACCATGGTCAAAGATTGTCATATGCCCGCGCAAGACAGCTTTTTATGGAAGCAGCCAGAAATCTGTTAAATTCAGATGGCACACAGGTAACAATTCACCAGCTCAGACATACATTCTGCACTGAACGAGCCGGACATATTGACTCATTTGTTTTGCAAAGACTTGCAGGGCACAATGATATAAGAACAACTTTAAGATACACAAAAGTAAATGATACTGTTGCAAAAGAAGCATTTACTAATTTTGATGAGTGGCAGGAATACCAGCAAAAAATTACTCAGATAGAAAAAGCAAAGCCGTTAAGATAAAACAGCTTTGGCATCTGAATAGTAAAACCATTTTCTTTTAACTTAACCTTCCAGCGAAAACCTATCACTTAACCTCTTCTTTGCAATAGATTTGTAAGATACTGTAAGAATTATGAATTTCACTTATATTGCAAATTGACATAAAAAACCACAAATTGTACTATTTGCAACAAGATATTAAATATTTAGAGGATGCATGTAGTTTTCTACACAGAAAACATACACATTATTTACACCAAATATAAAATAAGAAGCAAAGGAGCATATAAATGCCAAGCAAAAACACCACTACAGAGATTATAAATCATAATTCACACAGCACTGATCAGAAAAAAGAACCAGAAATTATAACTACAAAAAATTATATTGATGGTAAATGGGTTGAGTCCAAGAGCCATGAAATGCTTGACGTAAAAAATCCAGCTACAGGAAAAATTATAGGAAAATGCCCGAAAGGAACATCTGAAGATGCAGTAAATGCAATTAGAAGTGCAAAAAACGCATTTAAATCCTGGAGAGAAACACCAGTTATTGACAGAGTGCAGGTTTTATTCAGACTTAAAGCACTCATGGAAAAAAATCTGAATGAATTAATTGAAATCTGCACAAAAGAAAACGGAAAAATATTAGCAGAATCAAAAGGTGATGTCCGACGGGGAATTCAAATGCTTGAAACTGCATGCGGAATGCCATCTCTTCTCATGGGAAAATCATTAGAGGATATTGCTTCAGGAATTGACTGTCATGCAATAAGAAGGCCACTTGGAGTATTTGCAGGAATTACACCTTTTAATTTCCCACCCATGGTGCCATTTTGGTTCTGGCCTTTTGCAATTGCATGTGGAAATACTTTTGTTTTAAAACCAAGCGAAAGAGTACCTCTTACACAGCAAAAAATATTTGAACTTATAGAAGAAGCTGATATGCCAAAAGGGGTAATGAACCTGGTAAATGGTTCAAAAGATATCGTTAACACACTATGCACTCATTCTGACGTTGCTGGAATTTCTTTTGTTGGTTCAACACCTGTAGCAAAATATGTCTATGAAACTGCCACATCGCACGGAAAAAGAGTCCAGGCGCTTGGAGGAGCAAAAAATTTCATGGTGGTACTGCCTGATGCAAATATGGATTTAACAGCAAAGACTGTTTTTGAATCCTGCACAGGGTGTGCCGGGCAAAGATGTCTGGCTGGATCAGTAATCTTATGTGTTGGTGACACTTATGAAAAGCTTCAGAATGCATTTGTTTCAAAAGCAAAAGTCGCTAAGGTTGGAGACGGGTTAAATCCTGAAACAGAAATTGGTCCTGTAATATCAGAAGATTCAAAAAACAGAATAATATCCCTTCTGGATTCTGCCCAGGAAGAAGGCGCAAAAATACTTTTCGACGGGAGAGAAGGAATTACCCAAAAAGAAGGATATTTTCTGAAGCCAACAATAGTAAGCGATGTAAAGAGAGACATGAAAATTGCAAAGGAAGAAATCTTTGGTCCTGTTATATGTCTTGGAAAAGTAAAAAATATCGATGAAGCTATTGAATGGCTGAATAGTTCTGAATATGGAAATACCACTTCATTGTTTACTTCTAGTGGGGCTGCAGCAAGAAAATTTTCTTATGAGGTTGATCCCAGTATGATAGGAATTAACATTGGGGTGCCTGCACCTATGGCATTTTTCTCTTTTGGTGGCACAAAAGCATCCTTTTTCGGTGACATAAAAGCACATGGATCAGTCTGTGCAGATTTTTACACTGATACAAAAGTCACCATAGAACGTTGGGTAAAAGATTCAAGCATATGGTAAATTAGAGAAAAAATTATGGGAAAAACTATTTTAATTAAAAATGGAACAGTAGTAACTGCTACAGATAAATACCAGGCAGATATCCTTATAGAAGAAGAAAAAATAAAGACAATAGGTAAGAGCCTGGATTATCCAACTGACAGGATTATTGATGCAAAAGATAAATATATTTTTCCTGGCGGAATTGATCCACATACCCATATGGAACTCCCTTTTATGGGTACATTTGCAAGCGATACGTTTGAAACTGGAACGCTTGCAGGTCTATATGGCGGTACAACTACAATAATTGATTTTGCAATCCAGTCACAGGGAGAATCACTTAGAAAAGCACTGGATCTCTGGCATAAAAAAGCAGATGGAAATGCAGTATGTGACTATGCTTTTCATATGGGTGTAACTGACTTTAATAAAAATACAAAAGCAGAAATAAAGAACATTTGCTTACAGGACGGGATTACTTCATTTAAAGTATTTATGGCATACAAAGGCGCACTTATGGTGGATGACAGGCAAATCATAGGATTAATGAAAGAATCTAGAAAATATGGCGCGTTGGTTATATCACATTGTGAAAACGGTGACATGGTTGATGAATTAGTCAGTGAAGCCAAATCAAATGGTAATTTATCTCCAAGATATCACTACTTAACTCGTCCTGAGATTGCAGAAACTGAAGCAACAGGCAGAATAATTGACATGGCATACCAGGGAAATCATCCACTTTATATTGTTCACCTGACTTGTGAAGGTGCTTTAAACCGTGTTCGTGAAGCAACAAAAAGAAATCAGAAAGTAAATGTTGAAACATGTATTCAGTATCTTTTGCTTGATGAATCACTATATGAAAGTCCTGGTTTTGAAGGATCTAAATGGATTATGAGTCCTCCGCTTAGAAAAGAAAAAGACAGAATTGCACTATGGGAAGGAATAAAGCAGGGATTGGTTCATACAGTTGCAACAGATCATTGCCCATTTTGCATGAATCAAAAAGAAATGGGAAAAAATGACTTCTCAAAGATCCCTAATGGAATCCCGGGAATTGAAAACAGGATGGAATTGTTATTTTCTGAAGGAGTACTAAAAGGAAAGATTTCACTAAATAAGTTTGTAGAACTTACTTCTACTGCAGCTGCAAAAATATTTGGAATATTTCCTAAGAAAGGAACAATTGCACCAGGATCTGATGCTGATATTGTAATTTTTGATCCAAATATAAAACATATCATCTCTAGTAAAACTCATCATCAAAACTGTGATTATTCTGCTTACGAAGGATGGTCAGTTACAGGCAAAACAAATACAGTGATCTTAAGAGGAAATATAGTAATAGAAAATGGAAAAGCCTCAGTGCAAAAAGGCTATGGAAAATATATAGCCAGAGCTCCATATAACACTGAATTAACTGAAGAGAGAATAAAACAACCAGTTCATGCATAAGCATAAATTCTTAGAACGGAGAAATAAATGGAAAACAATAAATCAAACAGAATAGTAAAAATCGGTCTTATACAAATGGCAAATAAATTAAATACTGATGCATCATGCAATGAACACAGGGAGGCAATGACAAAAGCACACATTCCTTATATAGAGGAAGCAGGAAAACAAAAAGTCCAGATGTTATGCTTTCAGGAAATTTTTACCGGTCCTTATTTTTGCCCATCACAGGACAGTAAATGGTATGGGCTTGCAGAGGCAATTCCAGATGGTCCAACAACAAAACTTATGTGTGATTATGCAAAAAAATATAACATGGTAATAATTGTGCCGATTTACGAAGAAGAAATGGCAGGCGTTTATTACAACACTGCAGCAGTTATTGATGCAGACGGGAAATACCTGGGGAAATACAGAAAAAACCACATTCCTCAGGTAAAAGGTTTTTGGGAAAAGTTTTTCTTTAAACCAGGAAATATGGGATATCCAGTTTTTAAAACAAAGTATGGAAATGTTGGCGTTTATATCTGCTATGACAGGCACTTTCCTGATGGAGCAAGATGTCTAGGATTAAATGGTGCTGAAGTTATTTTTAATCCATCAGCCACTGTTGCAGGATTATCAGAATACCTATGGAAAATAGAGCAACCAGCTCATGCAGTAGCAAATGGATACTTTGTCGCTACAATTAACCGTGTTGGAACTGAAGCACCATGGAACATTGGTGAGTTTTATGGCACTTCATATGTGGTTTCCCCAAAAGGAAAAATAGTAAAAGAAGCATCCAGAAATAAAGACGAGCTGCTTATCTGTGATGTTGATTTTAATGAAATAAAAGAAGTTCGGGATCTGTGGCAGTTTTACAGAGACAGACGCCCTGAAACATATAAAGAACTGGTTGCCATTTAGAAAGGGATAAAAATGAAAGTAAAAGAAAAAGGATTAACAAAAGAAGAAATTCTAAAGATTAGAAAATCCAATTTCCCACCCACTGCCTTTTTATATTACAAAGACCCTATTCAGCTTGTAAAAGCAAAAGGAAACTATGTCTATGACGAAAACAATAAAGAATATCTGGATGCAATAGGTGGAATTGTCTGTAATTCAGCAGGACATAACCATCCGAAAATCCAGGAAGCATTAATTGAGATGATAAAAAGTGATGAGATTCAGCATACATCTACTATTTTTCTGAATGAACATGCTGCAAAACTTGCAAAGAAACTTGTTGATGAAGCGCCAAAAGGAATTGACAAATGTTCATTTACAAACTCAGGTTCTGAAGCAAATGAGCTTGCATTTATGGCAGCCAGGCATGCTACCGGTGAAGGAATGGTTGTAAATCTGAAGCATGGTTATCATGGTGGGACATCAGCTGCTCTTGCAAACTGCGGACAGCACACATGGAGATTTCGTGCACAACCTGTATCAAATGTAGTTTCAGCACAGGCTCCATACTGTTACAGATGTCCGTTTAATAAAAGTCCTGAGAACTGCCATATGGAGTGTGCAAAAGATATTGAAAATACAATTCAGACATCAACAAGTGGAAAAATTGCAGGATTTATTGCAGAGCCTGTTATGGGAATTGGCGGGGTAATATCTCCACCAGATGAATATTTTCATGAGGCAGCAAAAATTGTTCATAATTATGGCGGGAAGTATATTAGTGATGAGGTTCAGACAGGGGCAGGCAGATGTGGGAAGAGATTTCTACTTTCTACAGACTTAAATATAAATGCAGATATGATTACCATGGCAAAAGGTCTTGGAAATGGAGCAGCAATTGGTGCAGCACTAATGAGATCAGATATTGCTGAAACACTCACAGGCAAGTTGTACTTTAATACATTCGGCGGTGATCCATATCAGACTATGCAGGCATTAAAAACCATAGAAATTATTCATGAAGAAAACATGATTCAAAATGCACAAAGTATGGGAAAACTTATGATGGACAATCTTAAAGAACTTATGAAAAAATATGAACTTATTGGGGATGTACGGGGAAGAGGATTACTTATAGGCATTGAACTTGTAAAAGACAGGAAAACAAAAGAATATGCAAAAGAAGAATGCATTCAATTAATGGAAATGCTCAAAGAATCCAGTATCCTTGTAGGAAAAGGTGGATTATTTGGAAACATAATCAGGATTGCTCCTGCACTTTCAATTAACAAAGATGAAATAAACAGAATCATTAAAGCAATTGATGAATCGTTATATAAGATCTCAAGGAAATAAGTGAAAATATGGTACATCCCTCATTAACAAACAAAGAAACCACTGAAGATAAATTCAGTAAAATCAAACCTTTATACAATCCAAATGAAGCTGTAATTGAAGCATCTAGGTGTCTGTTTTGTCATGATGCACCATGTATAACAGCATGCCCTACCTCAATAGACATACCAATGTTTATCAGACAAATAATGACAAAAAACACAAAAGGTGCAGCAAAAACAATTTTTACACAAAATATTTTAGGAAAATCCTGTGGTGATGTATGCCCTACAAGTGTTTTATGTGAAGGTGCCTGCGTCTATCACCATCTAAATGAAAAACCGATAGAAATAGGCAGACTACAGGCATATGCTACAAATGATGCAATTGAAAACAATATTAAATTTTTTGAAAAGGGTGAAACAACAAATAAAAAAGTTGCAGTAATAGGAGGAGGTCCTGCAGGACTTGCCTGTGCACATGAACTTACAGTCTTAGGACATGCAGTAACTGTATTTGATGCAAATGAAAAAGCAGGGGGATTAAATACATACGGCGTTGCACCTTATAAATTCTCAAACAAGGACTCAGAGAAAGAAGTTAAATATATAAGCAATATTGGGTTTGAAATAAAAACAAGCACAAAGGTTATTACAGAAGGTAAAAGCACAGACAACAAAGTCCTTTTATCTGACTTAGAAAAAAATTATGATGCAATATTTATTGGCACAGGTCTTGGCAAAACAAAAAGTACAGGGATTACAGGTGAAAACTTAAAAGGAGTATATGGAGCAACAGAATTTATATATGATCTAAGAAAAAAAGAACAAAGAATTGATCCTGGGAAAAGTGTAGTTATTATTGGTGGTGGGAATACTGGAATTGATGCTGCTGTTGAATCAGCACTTCTTGGTGCCGAAGTAACAATGGTATATAGAAGAAGCGAGAACGAACTAAATGCATACGATTTTGAGGTACAGCATGCCAGGGAAAAAGGAGTTAAGTTTTTATTTTTAAGCTCACCTGTTGAAATAGTCGGGAAAGATAAAGTAGAGGGAATAAAGTTTATTAAAAACACCATTGAAAGAACCAAATCTAATACAAAATCAAAACCTGAAATAAAACCTGTTACTGGTACTGAATTTATAATCAACTGCGATAGAGTAATAATTGCAACAGGGCAGGAAAAACAAGTTAATTTCTTAAATGGGATACAAAATTTAAAACTTGAAGCCGGGAAAATAGTTATTAACAAAGATTTCCAAACCTCAAACGCAAAATACTTTGCCGGTGGGGACTGTATAAATGGCGGGAAAGAAGTAGTAAATGCAGCGGCAGATGGTAGAGATGCAGCAAGAGGGATACATAAATTTCTTATGAAAGGAAAATAATGGCAGATTTAACCACAAACTTTGCAGGAATAAAATCACCAAATCCATTCTGGCTTGCATCAGGACCACCCACAAATACCGGCTATCAGGTAATGAATGCATTTCGTGCAGGATGGGGTGGCGCAGTATGGAAAACTTTAGGGGTACCAATTGCAAATGTGTCCAGCCGTTATGGTGCAGTTTCTTATAAAAACAACCGAATAATGGGTTTCAATAATATTGAGCTTATTACCGACAGATCACTTGAAGTAAATATAAGAGAAATGAAAGAGGTAAAAGAAAAATTCCCAAATCATGCAGTGATTGCATCATTAATGTTTGAAACAAAGGAAGAGTGGCATGACTGTATTAAAAAATGTGAAGATGTTGGAGTTGACGGATTTGAATTAAATTTTGGCTGTCCTCATGGAATGTGTGAAAGAGGAATGGGTTCTGCTGTAGGTCAGAATCCTGATGTCTGTGAAAAAATTACATCTTGGGTAATGGAGAAAGCAACAAAACCAGTAATAGTAAAACTTACACCAAATATTACAGACATTACAAAAGCTGCTCTTGCAGCACAAAGAGGCGGAGCAAATGCTGTTTCTCTGATAAATACAATTAACTCAGTTACAGGGATTGATCTCGACAGAATGGAACCAAGACCTATAGTAGATGGTTTATCAACGCATGGCGGCTATTGCGGACCTGCAGTAAAACCAATTGCACTAAATATGGTTTCAGAAATATCAAATCACCCTGATTTCAAGCTCCCAATATCGGGTATTGGCGGAATCGAAACCTGGCAGGATGCTGCTGAGTTTATTTTAATGGGAGCCACTTCACTTCAGATATGCACAGCAGTCATGCATTATGGTTTTAAAATTGTTATTGAATTAAAAGAAGGGTTAAGTAACTACCTGGACAGCAAGGAAGTGAAAAGTATTACCGAGCTCAGTGGTAAGGCAGCAAGAAAAGTAAAGAAATGGGAACAGCTTGATTTAAATTACAAGGTTATTGCAAAAATCAATTCCGACAAATGTATCGGGTGTCAGTTGTGCTACATAGCCTGCGAAGATGGTGCACATCAGTCAATTGCAATAAATCCTGACTCTAGAATCCCTATAATCCTTAAAGACAAATGTGTAGGCTGTAATTTATGTAGCCTGGTATGCCCAGTAGAAGAATGCATAACAATGACAAAAATCGAAACAGGAAAAGGTAAATTATTCTGGGCTGATCATCCTGCAAATCCAATAAATCAAAAAGCAACTGCTTCACGATAATTAATTAGATTTTCAAATAAAATCTCAAATGTGTTTATACAAGGACATTTGTCAAGAAAATATTTCTATTTTCACCTCTTATAATTACTTAAAACCTTTAAATGTTCCTCAACACATAGAGGTAAAACTTCTAAATTATAGCCACCTTCAAGAAGAGAAATAATTCTTCCATTACAAACTTCTCCTGCAGTTTCAGCTATTCTTTCTGTCATCCATTTAAAGCATTCAGTACTAAGATTAATATTTGCAAGCGGATCATCTTTATGAGCATCAAAACCAGCAGATATAAGAACAATATCAGGCTTGTAATTTTTAATAGCAGGAATAATCTTTTTTATAAATGCTTCTTTGTAATCTTTATCTGAAGCTCCTAGTGACATCGGATAGTTTAATGTAGTGCCAATCCCTCTTCCTTCACCAGTTTCCAGCACAGAACCTGTTCCAGGATAAAAAGGATACTGGTGAAGGCTCATGTAAAAAACAGACGGATCCTCATAAAAAGTATGCTGCGTACCATTCCCGTGATGCACATCCCAGTCAAGAATTACAATCTTATTTACCCCGTGCTGCTCCTGAAGATATCTGGCAAGAATTGCAATGTTATTAAATAAGCAAAATCCCATTGCCCTATTAGCTTCTGCATGATGTCCGGGTGGTCTTAGAATTGCAAAACCATTTGATATATTTCCTTTAATTAATTCATCAGCAAGCCTGAGTGCACCACCACAAGCAAGTTTTGCTATTTCAAAAGAGTCTTTTGAAACCACAACATCAGGAGTATCCAAGATCTGAGAATTATTTTTACATGTATCTTGAGCTCTTTTAATATAATCTGCTGTGTGAGTAGTTAAAATCCAGTCAAGTTCAATTTGTTTGGGTTTAAGATGTTTGAATGTTGAATAAATTGGCAACTTTTGAAGATGCAAAACTATACTAGAAATCCTTTGCGGGCATTCAGGATGACCAAAGCCCGTATCATGATTTAAATATCTTTCGTCATACAATAAACCTGTAGCCATATTAACAACAACAATCTCCAATTAGCAATTCATTTAACTATATTATTTAAGCATTATATTAGCTATAATCTACTCTAATAGAAAAATATATTAAATGTACAAGGAGGTACAATGATTTTTTCTTTAAATACAAGCATTGCCAGTGATAAATTAAATAAAGGCATGCAAAAAACTTTTGAATCATTAAAAAAAACAATTGAGAAGGAATTTTTTCAGCATCCGGTTATTGTAAATAATCCATATACAAAATGGTTTAAAAAAGGACTGGCCAATACTGAGCAGGTAAAAGATCTGATAATTCAGTTTTCAGTTTTTTCAAATCATTTTATAGTAGTTCAATGTAAAAGGATGGTTTATGCATCCACTATTGAAGGAGAAGAAGCTGCTAGAGCAATTCTTCTGAATGAATGTGGCGTAGGGATGAATGTAAAAACTGGAAGCATTGAAGGACAAAAATTTACCACACCAAATGCTCATTTAAACTGGCTTAGAAAAATGGCAGGTATGTTAAACATTCCTTCAGATCAAATTGGCAGATGGAGTGCCGGAACAGAATCCACACATAAATTTCTAAATGGACTTGATAAAACTTATGGAAGCCTAGATGGAATTATCGGTGCTGGTGCAAGTTTTGCTATTGAAACATGGGCAGCCTATGGAATTGGTAGAAGTAAAGAAGAAGAATCAAATAATTTTTGGAATGAATTAGTCGTAGGGCTAGAAGCATATAATGCAAAGTACAGAATACCGAAAAACTTACCACCTGTACCAATAGGATTTTTTAAATATCATTTTGAAACTGAAGCTGGACATGGTGTAAGTGTTTGGAAAGAACTGGAAGAAACCTTTAATGAAAAGGATTTTGACGAAGAGAAATATATTAAAGCAGGCAAGATTGCACTTGAATCCATTTACACATTCTGGCTTGGGCTAGACGAAGCAAGAAAAAAGTTAGAAAAGTAAATGAAGCCCCCAGCAGTATCTGCTATAAGTAAAATTCAACCATTAGGAATTAAACCAGGTGGCAAGCCATTACTTGAAATTGAAAGAAGATTTTTGGTAAAAGAACTGCCGGACAATCTGGATATATATCCAAATAATAATATAGTTCAGGGTTATCTTTCTACAAAGGAAGGCACCTCAATACGTTTAAGAAAAGAGGGAGATAAATATTACCAGACAATTAAAAAAGGCACAGGTAAAGTCAGGGAAGAAATCGAGATAGAGATTTCAAAACCAATGTACGATATTTTGTGGAATGAAACAAAAGGCAGAAGGATTAGAAAAACAAGGTACGAAATTCCATATAACGAACATATTATACAGTTAGATATTTATGATGGAAAATTAAAAGGTTTACTAACTGTTGAGGTAGAATTTGGCACCATAGATGAATGCGATGATTTTATTCCCCCAGAGTGGTTCGGGACAGAACTAACAGACATAAAAGAATTCACAAATAAAAGCCTTGCAACTCATGGGCTTAATGAAAAATTGTTAAAGAAATTAAAGAAAAAACACTGAGTTACCTGACCGCACTTGATGTTTTATTATGTTTTTTTGCATAATCTAACATCATTTTTTCACATGATTCAACGTCGGATTCAGTAATTTCCCAGTGCTTTTTCCCTTTTAGGTGTGATTGAAGCTGTTTAAATAGCTCATGATCAATAAAAGGCGTTACCTGGTTTGCCTGATATTCACGTTCTTTCTCTGAATATAATCCCAAAAAGGTTTTATCCCTAAACCATGACTGTCTGTTATGCTCTTCTAGTTTTTTTAATAACTCTACCGTTACATTTCTCTGAGTAAATTCAAAGAATACTGCACTTGGTTTATAACCTGGCAAAAACCATTCACCACTAAAAACCTGAATTACATCTTCATCTTCATCTTTCATAATGGGTGTAATAAAATTTACACCTCTTTCAAGTGCATATCTGTGAAATGCAAGTAAATCAGATGTTCTGAGGGCAAGATGCTGCCAATGAACTGCTGCAGAATGATCTGCAAGTAACCCTCTGGAGTGGGAAGAAACATTTGTAGGTTCTGAAGGCTGCACAATTGCAAAAATAATATTGTTCAGTGATGCATCACCTATAACACCACTTCCAACCCTTACGGCAAAAGTCATGGATTCCTCTCCCTGACCCTTTATCCATTCTTTCCGTTTTTCATAAATCACATCTTCTTTGGTTACACCAAAAATAACTCTGAAAATTGTATAAGCCACGTTATACATTTCAGGGACCACATGCATTGTCATATGGTCAACCTGAAAGTTTAAAAATGAATGTTTTTTATTTGGCATATTACCTCCTTATTTATACGGATGCCTTTGTTTTATTTGCAGCATTGTACCAGCTCATTGCATAATTTTTATCCCTGAAATTATATGCAGCTTCAGTAACTGAGAGACTTTCAAAATACGTATCCAGCATTACAGCAAGTCGTTTAGAAATTTTCCCGCGATCATGCGTTGATTTTAAAGCTGCATCACCATGTGGACTGTGAGGAATGGAACCAGAGTGAAATGTTATTGAGCCTTCTTTAATTATGCTTTCACGTGCACCATACTCAGAATTTGAGAAAAACATTACTTCATCTGAATCAACATTTGAATGGGCATAAGGCGCAGGAATTTCCTTTGGATGCCAGCCTTCCATCTGGGATACAAAAGAACACAGGGAAAACCCGTTATTAGGCACATTCCCCGACTGAAAAGTCTGGTGCACAGGAGGTGCAGTATGAATTTCCCTGGTTATGCCATGATGGTTTGATATATGAAAACCAAAGGGATAAAAAGAACCTTCCCATCCTACAACATCAAAAGGATGATGACTCCATGTAAGAGTAGTAATAATGCCTTTTGAATGTTTTACATTAATAAGAAATTCACCTTTCTTATCAACTGGTTCCTGGAAAACAGGTGACTCTATTTCTGTTTCAACAACAGGTGCCATTAAATAAGCCTGTCCACCGCTATTCATATAATGTGGTGGAAATGTAACAGGATAATTTGACTCAATAATTAAAAAATAAGCATTTTTAGAATCAAGTTCAAACTGGCAAGTAGTCCCTTTTGGAATTATGATATAAAGTCCATTTCGAAAAGGAATATTTCCATATTCTGTTTTCAGAGTCCCATTTCCATTCTGAACATAATAAATCTCATGTTTCTCACCATTTCTAAAAAACATATTCTCAGCCATGCTCTTAACTGGTTTAGATACTGAGACAACAACACTATTTCCAAACAGAAGAGGTTTTCTACCTGTTACAGCATCACCTTCATAAGGAATATCATTTGTAAGAATATGATAAGGCTGCAAAATATCATCCGGTGTAATTTTCAAGAGAAAATTAAAATCTCCTTTTCTCGGTGGTTTTGACTGTTCAGTAGGGTAAGATCGAAGATGCATTTTCCTTGAATGAGGACCACTGAATCCATAAGAACCATGAATTTCCTCAAGTGAAAGTACATCAGGAACTGCATAATATTCTGTATGAGGTGTTTGTGGTAATTTCCCTTGTTTTAAAATCATTGCCATACAAAAACCCTCCTATGTTGCAACCTGTTGTTTTTTATATATAAGTTCTTTACTACCAGATGGGCTTCCAATCTTATTTTTAAGCACTCCTAGTTTTGGTACTTCCAGTTCAATAACATCCCCGGGCTTTATCCACCTATCCAAATCAAGTCCACATCCTTTATAGAAAGTGCCAGACCCAAACACATCACCAGGATAAACCATCTCTTCCTGTGAAACATGAGAAATCATAAGTGGGAATCCCCAGTACTGATCTTTAAAATGTCCATTTGACCATATCTCTTCATTCACTCTTACAGTAAGGGAAAAATCTACCGAAGGATTCACCTCATCTCTTGTAACCAGATAAGGACCAAATACATTTGCAAAATCTTTACTTTTTGCAGGACCCATTCTGAGCATCATTTCTTTTTTTTGAATATCCCTGGCTGAAACATCATTAAATATCATGTAACCAAAAATATAATTTTCAGCTTCAGAGACTGAAATATTTTTTCCTTTCTTACCAATAACACAGGCAATCTCACATTCAAAATCAAGTTTCCTTGTATAAAATGGCCATGGTATTTCATCACCAGGTCCTAATATTTGCCTATGGTTTCCTTTGTAATATGCAGGTATCTCATACCATTCAGGTGTTAGGGTTTCTTTTCTTCTTGCAGCACCTGCTTTTGCATGTTCTTCAAATGCAAAAAAATCTTTTAGCGAGGAGGGTAAAAGAATCGGTGCTTTTAACCTAATTTTATTCAATGATATAAGAGCTTCTTTTAAAGGAGAGCCTATTAACTGATTTGCAATTTTTAAAAACTCATCACCACCCGATATAAAAGAAATCATTTCATTTGGGAGTCTTTTACCTGATGCAAGGTGCAAATCCAAAACACTATCACCAACAACTACTCCAATGCTGCTAATTTCAGGACTTCCTTTTGTAAAAGTAACAAGCTTCACAATGTTTATATTTTAACAGACAAGACATTTTAAACAAATTCATTCCAAAGGCTGAATTTAAGATTATCCACATTCGACAGGAAAGCCAGCTTCAATCCATGCTTTTATACCACCATCTATAACATACAGATTTTTACATCCAAGTGATTCAAGATATTCAGCAGCTTTCATTGCCCGCTTACCAACGCCGCAGAGAAAATAAGAAGGAACTGTTTTATTTATCTCAGCAACTTTAGTATCAAAGCAGGACAAAGGCAGAAGTTTACTACCTTTTATTCTTACAGACTGATATTCAGATATTTCACGTACATCAATAATCTGAAACCCTGTGCCTGAGTCAGATATTAACTTCATTTCTTCTACTGAGACCATTTCAACCATAATTTATAACTTCATGATTATTGAGCTAATTATAGTGTAATACGACAAAACTGTATTAGTCAGAACTTACGCAAAGTTAACATATTCAAAACTGGCTGTTTAACCGCACAAGTATTTTTTTGCTCCTTGTCACTACGCTCTGGCGTCGCAAAAATATACTTGTGCTGACGCGCCAGTTTAGTTGGTATAACATGTGCGTAAGTCCTGGTAAGTTATAATTATAGGTCCTTATAAGGATTTTTAAAAATGACAACTCATATAAAAACAGATAAAAAACACATAGCACTGGTTGGGAATCCAAATGTCGGGAAATCAGTATTTTTCAATTATTTAAGCAATATGTATGTTGACGTAAGTAACTATCCGGGTACAACTGTTGAAATCACAACTGCTACCCTGAATCAAAATTACGAAATAAAAGACACACCTGGAATATACGGTGTCAGCAGTTTTAATGATGAAGAAAGGGTTGCAAGAGATGTAATTGTATATGCCGACGTAGTAATAAACGTTATATCTGCTTTAAGCCTGGAAAGAGACTTATTTCTCACAAAGCAATTAATCGATATGGGAAAAAGGCTCATTATTGCAATAAATCAATTTGACGAAGCAAGATCAATTGGTCTTGAAATCAACACAAAAAAACTAAGTGAGATTATTGGTGTACCAGTTTTTACCACTGTAGCAATAACTGGTGAAGGCATGAATAACATTAAATCCGCTATTGAAAATGAAGAAGCTAAAACAGGAATTGTTGATCCAGTATTATTAAATGAATTAACTGAGCTTTTGCCTTTTGTAAAAAATCAGGCTGAATCCCTTTTAATCCTTGAAGGTGATCTGGTCATTGCAGAAAGATATAAACTTGAACCAAGAAATAAAAGAAACGAAATATACAGTACAAGAAGAAAAGAAGTTAATGAAATAGTTTTAAAGATTACAAAAAAAGAAAACAACAAAGAAAGGTTGCTTACAAAATTATCAAACATACTTATCCATCCATTTTATGGTTCTATTGTTGCATTGTTTGTAGGATTCCTGTTTCTTTATCAGTTTCTGGGTATCTGGATAGGAGGAGATCTTGTCTCATTTACTGAAGGGAAAATAATGAACAGATATTATGAACCTTTTGTCAGGGAAGCAACAGGACTATTTCTGCCAGTAGAAGCAAACTACACCACAGACAACAAAAACATTATATTTAGTTTTCCAAAGGGATTCCTGGCAGAAAAAATAAAATACGAAGAATTAAAAAGATTTAGAGCTGAGAACAAAAACGTCATCGGTGAATATTTTTTTGGACCGTCAGATTACATTGAAAAGACAGACAAAAATATTTTCACCTCATCAAAACTAACAAATAACCTTACAAGTGGAACCGGAACAATACTTGCAGGGAAATATGGAGTTCTTACTTTAACGATTACATATTTGCTTGGACTTTTACTACCACTTGTAATTGCATTTTATACTGCTCTTGCAGTTCTTGAAGACAGCGGTTACCTGCCAAGACTTGCAGTGCTTTTAGATGGGCTATTAACCAGAATTGGTATGAATGGTCGGGCAATAATTCCTCTTATACTTGGATTAGGGTGCGTAACAATGGCTGCAGTTACAACAAGATTACTATCCACAAGAAGAGAAAAAATTATTGCACTAACGATTTTAGGCTTTTCTATTCCATGTTCTGCTCAACTTGGTGTAATTCAGGGACTTCTTGCTAAAAGCGGTGGTCTTAAGTCATGGATTATATGGTTAGCTGTCTTAGGGTTTGTACTAATTCTTACAGGTTATATTATGAATAAATTTTTGCCCGGCAAACCAACTCCTTTATTTATTGACTTACCACCTTTAAGAATACCTCAACTTAAAAATGTTTTTTACAAGTCCAAGACAAAGGTAGTATTTTTTATGAAAGAGGCAGTTCCTGCATTTTTCCTGGCTGCATTTATAGTTGCAGTTTTACAGGTTACAGGATTTCTCACAAAAATAATTTTACTTTTTGAACCAATCTCCACAAAGCTATTACACCTGCCAAAAGAAGTATCTATTTCATTTATATTAGGAATGGTCAGAAGGGACTTTGGAGCATTTGGATTAATGGAATTACCGCTTACGGCAGCTCAGGTAACTGTTGCTAGTGTGGTACTTACTTTATTTGTTCCTTGTATTGCAACTGTAGCTATTATGGCAAAAGAACAAAACTGGAAAGTAGCAGTTGGGATATGGATTAGCTCTATTGTTCTTTCAGTATCAATAGGAACTATACTTGCAGCAATAATAAGTTGATTTTAAATTTAACCATTTCAAAACTTTTACCAAAAAGGATTCTTACGAAAATAAGATATATTTAATTTTTCACAACTTAACAATTAACAAATGAATTAGTAAAAAAATCCTGCATGGTTGCTTTGTATAAACAGGCTTAAGTATTGGTTATTAGATTTTTGTACAAAAAGTTAAATTAAGTCATGAATAAGCACATTATAAATTTACTGAACAGTACTCAGCCTGACACAGAAGATAATTCAAGTACATGTGAAAACAGTAACCATTGCAATGACAATATATTGGATATAAATATCTCAATCCTTGAACATGCACTGGCAGGAATTAAATCAGATGAATTAATTGCATTAGCCAGAAAGCATGGGATTCAAAGCAGGACTTTATTTTATGAATTATGGGATCTCTACCTATGCACACAGTGGTTTGCATTTAATGAAATGAGATTGCAGGGTAAAACAAAAAAATATGAAGAACTGTTTAAGCTTGAACTATTATTAGAGAAGGAGGTAAAACAAGCAAAAATTTTATATTTTAAATGCTTAAATATTGAAAAAACAATAAAAGAACAAACAAGCAATTATGTATTTGGAACTAATTCAAAACCAACAGATGAATTAACTAAAAAAATCAGACTGTCAGCATTTAATAACATATCATCTATAAATCCCGAAAAAGAATATGAGCAGATAATAAATGAAAGAATTAATAACTTTGTTTCAGCCAATTACAAATACATTAATACTGAAACATTAATAGAAGGATCAAAATCAACCGATAAGGTTACATCCATACAAAAAGATAACACTTTCATGAGGAGGACAATTAGCGATCCAACTTGTTCTACTGAGCCAAGAGGAACAAGAGACATTTATTATTTAAATTCAACTCCTGACCCCAGATTACTGAGTGTAATGGATTTATTTATTCAAAGATCTGGTGGATATTATGAGATTCCAAATACTACTGAAGGCTGGTTAGAAAATAAAATAACTCTTACATACTTTCCGGGTTATACTCTCTGTTCAAGGATTGAAAATGAACTTGCAACAATTACAAAAGGGTTTGCAAGAGGTGCTTTATTGTTCGGAAAACAAGTTAATAATCTTGAAGGATATGAAATCAACTCATCAATAAAAAAGGCAAGTATTCCATATGATTTTGAGACTGAAGAACTAATAGCCAAGGCATACAGCATGGACCCATTATTAGGAGATGTAATCAATGCACAAATGAGGGATCACTCACAGTATCTTACAAATGATGGGCTATCACCTATCAAATACAGGCTTATAAAATTGTTCATAGATTATCTTGAAATATCAATTGTACCCGCTCTTAAAACTGAATTTGTGAAGTAACTTTAACTACTTCTCAAACAATTTAAATGCCATTCACATCTATTTAATCTTAGCTAAACGAACTCATGAAACTTAATTTTTTTTTATTTTGATAAGTTTGCAATCTTATCAACTAGAACACATACACTACCTTTATATATACAGCCTTCATGCTAATACGGGTGGGATGCATGAGAACTTTATCTTGTGCACTACAAATAAATTCATATTTTAATAAGCCTAAAGACAGGGGACATGGCTGAAATAACTAATAATAAAGCAAGTTCTCCTCCAATCAGAATTGCATGGGGACATCATAATAAGCCATCTTCTGACACTAGGCAAAAAGAAGAGACTAATGAACAATTCGATAGTTTTTCTAGGATAAATCCAGAAGCTTCGATTTTGCGACTTCCAAATATTCGAGCATTACAAGCTGATACAGCATTTACTCCAAATTGTTCATTTGATATCCATATCCTTACAGATAAATCAATTGCAGAAAACATAGATGCTATGAAAGCACTTGTTGAAGCAATGGATGACAATGACAGAGCATCATTGCTTGAAGGTTTTACAGGGAAAGGATTTAACAATCTTTCATTTAATGAAACAATACTTGCAAAAGAAATTATACGACATAGGCTTTTAAGGTTTAGGCAGAAAGGTTATGATCTTGAAACTGTTAAAGGTCCAGAATTTAATACAGTTTTTTTCGACAAAAGAAAAGATGCTTTTCTCCTGGATATCCAGTCATACGCCAAAGATAAAAAACTAGAATTGCCTGTTTATACAGCACCCAGAACAGAAACCAACAATCCATTATTATTACCAAAGCCTGATCCATTTAATTTTTTAAAGCCTGCCTATGAATATAGGATTGATTTAGCACCTGCATACCATGCAAAAGCAAAAGATATTCTTAAGAGTATAAATATTGATGAAAACGATCCTAATTATCAAACCCTATACTCTGGACTAGTAAAACATCTGGAATATCAAAGAGACTTAATGTATTTTGACAATGGACAACTCGATAGAACCACAATTCCTAGACATTTAATTGAAAACAACCCTAGATTAAAAGAAATATTTAATGAACATGCAGCATATTTTACACTTGTTGCACAATTTAATTCAGTATCAGAAAGACTTCATGAATTATGCGAAACCTATAGGGGGAAAAATCTTTATGCAGACTGCAAATGGTATTCACCAGGCATAGAAAATGTGCCGTTTGGACTCCTTCACACACTCTTTTTACAGGAAATGAACAATAAAGAAATAAAAAGGGTTAGTCCAGAAGACAAATTCAGGACATTAGTACTTATAGAAAAATTTAAGAAAGAAAATCCGGAAATATTTGCTGATGGTAATGGAATACTATCATTCGTACATTCTTATAATAAAAAAAGTGATGAATCCATAGAATCCACCCCATACACTGATAACATACATAGTCGGGTGAAAAAAGAACCCGCCTTTATAAAATACACTAATGAACTTCTCATTGATCCAATGAAGTACTTAAAAGGCAGTTCAACAGACCCTTTAATTAACTATGAAAGCCTTACAGAAGATGAAAAAGAAATAGTTGACACTCATCAGACTCGTTATAATATCAAACTTTTTGAAAGAAAAGTTAGAACATCGTTAGTAGAACAATGCGATGAATGCTTTGACTCTGTTAGAAAAACAGCTAATCAGACTCTTAATGGTGAAGGCTGGTTAGATATAATGACAGACTCCTTAAGAAGACTAACTTATAGGGATGCCACCTCTACAGATATCTCTAATAAATTAAAAGAAGTACGAGAAGCAAAGAATAAACTGGATGAATTAAAATATTCACTTGCTGTTACTAAAGATGGACACAAAATTGATACTGTAGAAGGATTTACAGAGCAATACAATGACAGAGTAAAAGGTTTAATTAAAAAGCTTGAAGAATTACAGGGATTACTGGGTGAACATGAAGAAGCAAGACAACTCTGGAATGAGGTTATTACTGATGTTTGTGCTGGGCTGGCAGCTTGCACGCTTGCACCTCTAACAGGTGGTGGTTCACTTGTAATGTTAGGAACTGCATTTGCTGCCGGTGGAGCTACAAAAGTAATACTAAAATCATCTAATGATTTTCATAGCGATAGAGGATTTGCTGATTCAAAATCTTATGCCAGGGATCTGGTGACTGGAGGAATTACAGGAGTAACCTGCCTGACAGGAGTTCGTATAGAACAGATGGCTGCAAGAGCACTAATGAAGCAAACAGGCTGGGGTGTTGGAAAATCACTTTTAGGACGTGAAGGTCTTAAATATCTTGGTGGAAGAATCCCTCTTTCTATGGCATCAGGTGCAGGGATGGGATTTTCAGTTTCTCTAGCAACAGAAGCATATGATTCTTTAACAATTGAAACCTACAGACCATCGTTTGAAGAAATCATGGGGAATGGTTATCGTGCAGCTGGACTAGGAGCAATTTTAAATCCTATTTTTCAAGGCGCTTCATATTCACTGGGAAGAGCATTTGCACATAAACCACCAAAACTAGATCCCAATTTGCCTGAACTTGCCCGTACAAACCCAAAAGCTGCAGAAAAACAAATTAATTCTTATTTAAGGTATTTAGCACGGGTAAACAATATAGATAAAAAACTAACTCCAAAGGTTCAAATTACAGATGATGTAGAAAATGCAATGGGAATTTATACCAACAAAGGACATCTTATAAAACTTCGTCCTGAATTTGCTGATGCCAATATAATATCTCATGAGTATTTTCATAATGTAAGAGCACTATTAACAACACAGGCAAGACTACAGGTACCAGATGCAGCAGCACAGTCCAGATTAAACCTTTCAAGTAATTATAAAACAGAATTAATCAATTCAATTGTTGATCAGATTGGAACTGAAGAACAGATATTTAATCCTCTGGTCGGGGTACATCAGAGACCAAATTTTTCCAGAATCATAGTTCCAAAAATAAGACAACTAGTAAGAGATTCATTAGACACCTACGAATTTAATACATCAGACAAATCATTTAATATTAATGCAAGAAAATATAATGAGATTCTGGATAAATTTATAGATGGGCTAACAAATGACGAATTAGAAGGTTTGCTAAAAAACTTAAATTCTTCTGAAAGTGGTGGAACTCCAAAAGTTACAGCCAGAATACGGCTTGATGAATATCTTACTGTAGAAAGAGGAAGATTCCATACACTTGATAGTAAAATGCAGATCTATCCTGGCGATAAAAACATATACGATCCCAGTAATAAAAAATTTATGAATGCTCTATTATCAAAACCATTCAATAACCGTCATACTACACTTTTCAGACAGTCTATCAGGTACCATGCTGAATCTATAAACGTACCCCAATTACATACTCTTTCACTAGAGTCAGATATTGCAAGGCAGTTTTCACTATTTGAAGAAATTCGTGCAAGAAATCATGGATATTCAAAAAAACTTTCCGGGCTACTTAAAGAAAATCCTGAATTAGAAACTTCTCTGAGGGAACTATCCAGTGAAGTACCAAAGTTTGAAGAGAATTTTCCTAAATTCTTAAAGGAAATAAAGGAACAAGTTAATGCACCTGGAAATAATCCTGAGATTGTACGGCTACAGAGTATTCTTAAACAAATTGAAAATCCAAAAGCACAGGAAGCTATAAAACTAAAGTCATTAATGAAATACAACAGTCAGCTTTATCAAGCTCAAGGTTTAATACACAAATTTAAAGAAATAAATTGTAATGGAAATCTTACTCCTTTACAACGTGACTCAATACAATCCTCATTAATGAACAGGATTAAAGATACTGCTAATAAAGCCCAGAAATATAGATGGACAACTAAGAACGAATATGGACAATATATAGACGAGGGGATAGCATTTAATGAAATATTAGAATTTTTAGCTGATCCTGCAAACAGAATAGCTAGCACAGCACTTAATCCCCCAGCTCGCTCCACTCAGCCAAATGAAAGAATGGCTTACAGGTTTACACCGGATAATGATGCAAACCTTCCAAATGTCAAAGATTTTTCTTTAGATGCACCTGAGAACCCGCTACTAAGTGAGCCCGATCTTCCGTTAAACACTATTCAGGATATTGAACAAGCATTAAAAGGGCACTCAGAAATATATGGTTTGCTTGATGAATATGTTTCAGCATGTAAGTTTGATGATGTTATGCCTGGACCGTTAGGATCAGCTCCCAGGGTCCTATTATCAAAACCTGAACCATTATTCTTTTTAGAAGAAATAAATGCTAGAGCTGGGTATTTAAGACTATGCCAAAACTATATAAAAAATTGTGACCCTGAAACGCTTAGTACTTTAATAAAAGACTTAAGAAAAAGTATTGATGGAACGTGGAAATTATATTTAAACAAAAGAGAAGGTTTCCTTGAAAGTAAATTTTTAAATAAAAGGGGTACAGAAAAACTAGGACAGGCAGCAGACAATGCATTTGAATTACATAACAGGTTAATTCAAATAGCAGAAATGATAGAAAGGTTTAGAGACATAAGCATATATCAATATCACACAAACTCAATTCCTGAGTTAACAGAAGTGATAAGACAAAAAGCATTAGGCAGAAGTTATAATAATCCGATAAATGAATATTTAAAAAAAGTAAACGAATTTTGTAATCCAGCTAAAACAGGGACCTACAAACATAACATTGAAAATGAAGATTTTGCAAAAACTACAAGAACGTATTCTATTGGCAGAGTTAGAAACAATGTTACTTCGCATGAAATAGCAGGCAATAAATGGGTTGTAAGAGAAGTTTCTGAAAGTCCACTTAAAGATTTCCCGCCTAAACCAACTAATATTTATCGCATAAATGCAGCTCCAAGTGAAGAGTTAATTACTGCAATGGACCAGTTTATTATAAGGAATGGCGGCACTTATAGGGTTGCATCAAGCAAAGAGTCCTGGCTAACAAATCATGACACTGTTGTTTATTATCCACATTTTAAATTGTCACTGGAAGCAGAAGTAGAACTAGCAAAAATTACAAGCAAATTTGCAAGACCATCCGGCACATCATTTGGAGGAGAAAAAATCACAGACGCCCTAGGAAATGAAATTAATCCCTGGTTAAAAAAAGATAGTCTTCCTACACACCTTCAACAATTCCAATTAGTACAACAAGCATATGATTTAGATTCTGCACTGGGAGAAGCACTAAACCTAAAATGGAGACAAACAAACGGTTTTGGTCCAACAGAATTTAGGGCAATAGAAGAATATCTGACAGGTCTTGAAAATAGCGGATTTTCAATAACTCAGTTTTCACTCCACTCTCCTGCAGCATTTGTACGAAGAGGGATGCCAAATACACAGCCACTGTTAAACCCAGAGTTGGTTAATACCAGAAATCATGCCATGGCAGAAAGACAATTAAAGTTATATTTTGAATATTTAGCAAGAAGAAGTGGAAGAAATCCAAAATTAAATCCCAAAGCTGAAATTCTAGATCCATCTGCAAGTCCTACTCTTGAAGATTTTGGAGCTTACGTTAAAAACCAAAACAAAATTGTCTCTAATCGCCTATGGTATGAAGTACTTGCTCATGAAGATAAGCATTTTGAGTTTGCTTACCATTTAACACATCTTCGTCTTCATGCACCAGAAGAATTTAAAAAAGCATTAATAAAACATATGGTATCTTCATTTGAAAACAGAAACACAATGATTGATTTTGACAGCCTCCAGCCTATGAGACGATTACACTTTCCTACCAAAGTAAGTTCAAAAGCAAAGAGTTTACTTAATGACTGCTTAGAATTATTTAATTTACCAAAAGACAAGGCAGATCCTACAATAAACACTTCAAAGGTTATAGAAAAAATTGAGAATTTTACCAATAGTTTAACTGTAGATGAAAGAGATATACTACTTTTACATTTTAGTAGAATTGGAAGCATAGACCAGATCATTTCTGATATCGCTAAGACTCATAATGTAAGTGGAGTAAATTGTTTCTTAGATGTTTTTAGGAGCAATCCTAATGTTCAGAATATATTTATAAATGATCTGATAAATGCTCATATTACTCTTGAATTAAAAAGATTTACAGGTTTTTGTATCTATGGACTTCCGTGTCCCCAAGGACAATTTTTATTTCACCCGTGTAATAAACACTATGTAGACAAAATTTTAAATACTCCTTATCCAAAAGGTGACTATGTGATTGGTAACAGAGCAATAGGACAATTAATTGAAATCTATGATGTACCTAATCTATCACATGCAAGCTTCAATAAAAATCTGATTTCTACACAAATACCCTGGACTAATTATCTTTTACTCTATGAAGAAATCTATGCAAGGATTAAAGGTTATTCTGAAGAAGCTAAAGGTATCTTAAGAACGAATCCTCAGTTAGAAAAAGTAGTAAATAATACAAGAATCCAGAACGGACAAGCTGAAGCATTTTTAAATACTCTTCAAGATATAAAAGGCGGAACAGATTTTATAAAAGCTATTACTAAAGTAAAATATAACAGCAGACTCTTTAGAGCAAAGTTCTTAAAAGAAGAAATCATAAAAGCCAACAAAAATCCTCAAGATCAAGGTAAAATACCAGATTTAATGTCTGCCTTACAGGAAGCAATTGATGAAGCAGAAAAATGCAGGTGGCCTTATAAAATATCTGCTACAGAATATACAGGAGAAGGTGCAGCACTTGATGCAATAAGGAGATTTTTACAAAGGCTTGTTACATCACCGACACAATAATCATAAGATCACTTCATACTTATTTCAAATTAGTTTCAAAAGAAAGAAAATTAGTTTTGCACCAAGTTTTAAACCTATAACAACCAGACTTTTAAGGCTTAAGCTACCATCTTTAACTGAGTTTTCTAATACTTTTACCTGCTCATTTAAAAGAAGACGACTTCTTGCCCTTTCTGACAAATTTTTTCTTTGAACTATATCCAGATATCTTGACGTTAAATCATCAAGTGAGATTTTACCCTTGCTTCCGACAAGAAGTAATTCCACAGTGTGTACATATGAGTCCAGCTCAATGTCAGTAGCTTTTGCTTTAGCAAGCTGAATAAAACCTCTTGAAAAATCATTTGTTGGAAGATTTTTTTCTTCCAGTGAAACAAAAGTATCTTTCCAGATATCAACTTGTTTTGATGTTACTCCAGCCTGAAGCAACTCTTCTGATATATCCTTGTAAGGTATAGAATGTTCAGTCTCTGTATCAGGTCGTTTATAAAGCCTGGGATTAAGAAAAGGCTTTTTAGATAAAGGATGGGGCAACGGAAGTTTAGGAATTCTATCAAACGGTGTCCTACTAATGAATTCTTTAGTAACAACAGTCCTGCTGGGCACTATTGTAGGTACCAACAGAGAAAGACCCACCTGGCGGAAAATCCCATTTCTAACTGAAGCAATCATATTAATTAGTAAGAGATTGTAGCAAACTTATCTATCTTTTCAAAATTGTTTTTAAAAGTTGCCTTTACAATTCGAAAAACAAAATAATGAATAATACTCCCATTAAAATAAACATTCTCAGGCAAAGGTAAGCCAATCTGAAAAATTATAAAAGTAAAGATTAAAAGAATTTTAACTGCACATGGGTACTTATAAATGAATTTGCTATTTGTCTAGAAAGTAGTAGTTGAAATATGGATCAGTTCCATTGTTCTTTCAATATTAATAGGAACATTGCTTGCAAGAATAATTTAATTCAAGGTATAATGTTTATGAGTTTAATAAAATCGAAGGGAAACAAATGACTCCCACAACTGGTGTGCTGATAGCAATAACATTAATGCTTATTAATTTCAGCCTTGGCATGGCTGTCCTATACAGGACTATAAAAAAGAAAAACGAACACTAAATTATTTTTTTTAAAATCCAATCAACGATTACTCTTAAAAGCTACAATTTGAACTGGCTGCTCTAATATAACTGAAATATGTGAACCGCTGTATAGTCCTACATCTTTACCTTTAGAAACTATTGCAGTCGTAGCTCCCAGTCCACCTCCAATAGCAGCTCCTGACCACGCACCTCTTCCTGGTCTTCCTCCTGCTATTGCTCCAACAGCAGTTCCAAGTGCTGCACCAACACCAGCTCCTAATGCAGCTTTCCCAACACCTTTTGCAAGTCTTGTGCCACCGGTTTCACCTGCCAGAGAATATGTGTTTGAACTGATGGGATATTTTTTCCCATCTGAAGTTTGAATAGAAGTAAATCTAACAGCTAAGTATCCGCCCTTTCCTGCTTTAAATCTTTCTGCAGGAGCTACACTTGAAACTTCACCAATTACCTGGCTTCCAGCCGGTACAGCAATATCTTCACCAATAACAATTGGATTTGATATTGCCCCTGTAATAATGTCACCTCTTCTGCTTGTTGCAGAGTTAACTGAGTTTTGAATTGTTACACTTAACCTGGTTCCATTTGGAACAGTTACTGTTTTTTGCCCAAGCAATTTATTTATAAAGGTGCCGTTGCTAAGCTGACCAAACGCCATTACTCCCAGAAAAATTGCAATAACTCCAAGTAAACTAGGGACAAGCATATTTGTTTGTGGTTTTACTTCTGTCATTTTAGCCTCCTGATTAAAATTTATTCTAACCAAACAATCTATTAGCTAATTCTTGTGCAATTGGATTAACATCAAATGATACTACATTTGGGTTTATTTTTTTACAATTATCTAAAAGCTTATGCACACACATAGGAAATTTTTCATTAACAGAAACATCTTGTGAAGCTACATTTTTTCCATCATTGAAGGCAATTAACTTATAAGCATTATCTCCATGTTTATAGTAATAACCAAGTCCAATGACATTACTAGCATTATCACCGCCAACCATTACAAGCCTGAAATCAGCATCACTATGAGAAGCCGGATGCACAACATCTGATGTTTTACTTTTATATCCTGGAGTTGTCCAAACCATTTGTACTACCTGAGCAACTGCATCAAATGGATCTTTTGCTGTTCCGCCTCCGCCACCACCATCTGGTGCAAAAAACATCCTGGGACCACCTACACCTGGCACACTTAACATATCTATCCTCCTTAAATAATATTCTTTTTAATTTAAATTAGAACATAATATTAAACAATGAACCACAAAAGATTTTATTCGCCAGGGGGAGGGTCTGCTGAAACATTCGGTGTCCCGGATTCAGGTTCATCGACTTTTACATTAAATAAAAGATCTGTTCCACCTAAACCAATTTTGTCGTCATTATCTAAGTAGGTCTCATTTTGTCCAATACCCTTAGCATTAACTTTGGTGCCATTCCTGGAGCCCAGATCAGTTATTGTCCATCTTCCACCAATACAAGCAAATTCAGCATGCCTTCTGCTTAATGTTTCTATGCTATTTTTACCGTCATTTTCTCCGCCAACTACTGTATAACCATCTGTCTCTGGTTTAAGAACTATATCGCATTTTTCGCTTCTTCCAATAGTTTGCTTAGGTGGAGTCAGCACAAATGTTCTTCCATTTGGAACCGAGAGTACTTTTAATGTTGCTGGCATTTATAATTTCACCTTTTTAAAAATCCTAGCAAAGCTTAGCCAAATTTTCTATATAAAGTCTAAATTAAAAATTAAAACTTTGATAGTAAATAGTAAAAGCTGTATTAACTAACCTTTAAAAACCTTGAAAGCAGCATAAATACTACTATGTACAATTAAAATTATGCCTTACAAGTAGTAAGAACATTTTGAGAAGAACATAGAAATTAGAAAAATTTAATCTAATTTTTTGACAAGTTGTTCAATATCTATTTTTTGGCAAAGCATTTTAACATCATCTTCAATTAATCCTGCGCTATGAATAAGACTCATAAGTATATCATCAGATGAATAAATATTTTTCTTGCCCGCAGAATCTTTTTCTGTTTCTATAATTCTTTTTTCTTGCTGGATATAATTTACTCCTAATTCTATAATCCTAAATAATAGTCTTTTTTCATCCTCAGTATTAAGAGTATTCATTGCTTCAGAAAGTTTATCAGTATCAATTTCTCCTTCCGGAGTCAAAAACATTTTTGCAACTTTTATAACTTCACTGTATGTATCTAAAGTCTCATATAAGGCTGCCACATCTTCCAGTGCCTCATGTAAAAGCCTATCCTTGTTTGCTATCACCTCTTGCTCAATCTTATGTTCAGCATGTTCAATATGAACCCCTTTGTCTGCCAATTCTCCTGCCAGGTCAAAAATTTCCCTACGAGCATCCCCTCCTCTTTCTGCTTCCTGCCTCCTCTCAAATTCTATCTCACGTCTTGTACCGGTTACTATTTTTACTATTCCTGATTTAACAAGTGAAATGTTCATAAGTCTTTTCCTGAATTTACAACATATCTTAATTGAGAATTCTTTACTTAAAATTTCTCTAATGCCAACGAACTGGTTTAAGATTTGTTTAAAAACCAGCAAATATCGGGCTTTCAGAATGATTTTAGAGCTTTTTAAAAAACTGTGCACCACGATCAAGCCAGTACACTCCAGAGTGAGGAGGGCGGTAGGCAAAAACAGTTTTTTCTTAACCTTAGACAAGAAAGTCAAAAATATCTTGATAAATAACGTCAAGTATGATGAAATTATAAACAATTTATAGTTTAACTATTTAATAAAAGATATGCTTAACTTACAACAAATAGGCACTGCTTCAGCAGTTAACGGGAAAAGACTATTAGCCGTAGAAAGTCCTGAAAACACCAATGAAACAGATGAGATTAATCCTATAAGTGACAGACTATCATTTGATGAACTTTGCGAACTAGCTGAAGAATGTTTAGAAATTGATAAAGAAATTAAAAGGAAGAAAGAACATAAACTAAAAATCTGGGGTGAAGATAGATACCTATCAAAACCCCTAGGCAGTAGCACTCTTGAGAGGGAAAGGCTAAGTGCAGAAACCCTAAAATCAATTGACACTCTTCAAAGCAGAAAAGAGTACATTGAATCTATAATTTATTCAAATAGGGATAATATTCTTAGTAATATAAGCTCAGAATTACTAAGGAAGAAAATAGGCAAACCAGATTTATCTCTGCCTTTTTCAGGACACAAACAATATAAGCCTCTTACCTCAGATCAATTTAACAGTCACGCACAAACTGGTGATTTGACTCCATTACCTGAATTCGTAGCCAGGAAATTCCAAGCAGCTTACAGAAGAATATCAAACATCTTAGACTCTAAAGAAGTACTTATTAATGAGTTTAAAAGACTTTTCCTTAAGGGAAATACATCAACGGATTCAAAGGTTCTAGTTCAAATCCTAATTGAACATAAAAGAAATTATTCAAACATTACAAATTCTGCTGCTTAGAAAAACAGGTTTCATTAGTCAAGCTTTTGCCAATTTTGCTTTAAGTCTTATGGCTTCTGTTTCTTTAAAGAGAGCCAACTCAGCAGCCCTGCTCTTCAGTCCTTTTATTTGCTTTTCTATATATTCATTTCTCTTTTTGTTACTAAAAAAGATTTTCTTGAACCACTTAAATAGCATGATAGTTCCTCCCGAGAATTTGTTGTCTAGAAATCTTTGTATCTGGGTTACTAATTTTCAAGTCAAAACTTTATTGACGATAGCTAACACTCATACTTGTTTGTTTCTATGTCTATATTTTACCATGTTTAATTGCTTTTCCTTCTCTAATTAAAAACCAGTATTTATGAGCTTTTCAGAGATATTGCCAATACTTACAAAACTTATTGTGCAAAGATCAACGAATGTCCTATTTTGTTGCGAGAGGATCGGAAAGCAGTATATTACTAACATAAGCTTATTAATAATAGCTTATACTAAGTGCAGATAAATTAAACGGTTGAATTATATGAACGACATAAGAAATATAAAAATTATTCCAAATATGTGGGCAGCTACTCAAGCAGTTTTAAAAAAGCAAATAGAGATATTAGAATCTCATGGTGATTTAAGCTCTGTATTTGAAGGTTTAGAGTTAAGGGACATTCAGCTTTTAGATATAGCAGGAATAGCTAGTCTCTTAAAAGATTTGAAAAATTTATTAGAATTTAGTTTAACAAGAACAATGGCTTTTCCTGTGAACAAAGCTATAGCGTAGTAAATTCTAAATAACTCATTTCTAACCATTGTTTCCTGCTAATTTAGTTTTGAGGATATCTGCCAGAAAAATAGTTATAACTAAAATTACTGGACCCATAAATAATCCTAATGGACCCATAAATAGTACTCCACCAAATACACTAAAAAAAACTAAAAGTGGATGTAGTTTTGCCTGTGAACCAATAATAAACGAACGAATTAAATTATCAACCAAACCAATTACAAACATCCCCCATAATATAAGTATTATTGCTTTCCAATAAATCCCATTTAATATTAAATAGATGGCTGCCGGCAGCCAAACTACAGGGGCACCAAGAAAAGGTATAAGACACAATATAACCATTACCATGCCCCATAATAAAGGAGAGGGCAGCCCAAGTATCCAAAAAGCTAATCCACCTAATGATCCTTGCGTAAGAGCTACAATTACTCCTACAAACACAGTTGTAAAAATTGTATTTCCAGCACGATCTAAAAGCTTGTTACTAAGTTTTTCATCCAATGGAATAAAGGCTTTGACAAATGATATTAGTTGTTTAAAATCTCTCAGGAGAAAGAAAAAAGTTATTAGAATTATAAAAAGGTGAAATATTCCAGAAGCTAGATTTTTTAAAATAGCCAGGCTTTGTTTTGCTAAAAAAGAATATATTTGTTCAGCTTTTTCCAAAATTATGCTTTCAATTTGAAAGCGTGAAATATTTAAATATTTTTCCAACCATTCATATATAAAGCTGATAAACGGAGTGCCATCTTCGGATATTGAGATTTGCAAACTTTGTATTAGAATTATCCCTTCATTAATAACTCTTACTGTTAGAAAAATCCCAGGAATTACAATAATTGAAACAACAATCAAGCACGATATTAATGATGCAATTGAGGGGTTTTTTATATGTGAGGAAATTCTTTTATTTAATGGTTGTGCAATTACAGTAAGTATAATAGCCCATCCGATAATATGAATAAAAGGAAATAGTAAAATAAAACAAAGTATCAAACATGCAGAAAGCATTATAAAAAAAAGTACAGAGTGGAATTGTTTTAAGTTTTCATCTTTCATTTTTATCCCAGGATTTTAATACCTAAGCTCTAAACTTAATTTTTCTATTCATCTATTATCTCCTAACAATTTCTTTTGCTATATGAATGAGTCATGATTGATAACTACCACATTCCTGGAACACCCTTATCTTCACCTTCTTTAGTATTGTCTTCAGGATTATAATCAGGGCTATTCTCAAAAGCTTCCTTACTTTTTGCCGAATCCAATGTCAGAGTATCTTTGTTTAGTCCAATATCAGATAAACGATTTTGTTCAAGTTTACATAGCTTGTCCAATAAAGCTACTTCTTCTTCACTTGTAAGTTTTTTACTGATTTGTCCTCCAATAAGAACACATTGTGAGTCAGCTGGAGTATCCCCAGTTATATTTCTATCTGCACCATCAATGCCTTTTTCTAGCACTATTCTTGCGCCACGAAGCGTACCTTCTATTAAACCACCCGGAAGACCTGCAACAGCTCCTGTAACTGCACTGGATGCAGTAGCTGGTAAAAATGCAGATAGCACTCCTGTTTTACCAGAAACATCTCCACCTAAAGCTTGATTTGCAGCATTTGAAGCTTGGGCTCCATGTATTGAACCTTTTATAATTCCATACCCTGTACCTAGAACAGTCCCAACGACAGCACCAAGAGGAGCATAAATTGTTCCAATAATTATGCTTTTTGCACTATGTTTTTCTCTTGGTATCTGTGAAAAATCACCAACCAGATAAGAGTGATGAGGAATATGAACAGTTGGATTTATATCAGTTTTTGACCTATGAACATCTTTCTCGTGAACAGTGTTTTTATTAAAGATAAAATTTTCTTCTAAGACAACTCCTGACTGTACTCTAAGAAATAAAGTTGCGGGGGAAACAAACTTTGTGTTATCAAGTTTATATGAAATATAATCATCTTGAGTAACTGGTTGCTGTCCCTGAAGCTTAAACCTTTTTAAAACTAAATCGATTTCTTCTCCTGGTCTTGCAGGTGTTGGTAGGCAATAAAAACAAAGCATTAAAATCAATCCTACTATGTATTCTAGCTGTCTCATAATTAGTCTCCATTTCTTTTATCTGGTTTAAGAATAGCTCTTTTAGATAGACTGCAACTCCATCCAAAGATAACCAAAAGGATGATCTTAAAAAGGTTACTAAACAAATCATCCTTTAGTTCGATGTCTTTTCCAAATCAATAAAGTTAAGCTTACTTTAGAATCCATGAAATCAAAAACCATACTTATAATCATCCTGTTTTCTATAGGCATCCTAGCATTCGCTTATCAAGGTATTACTTATAAGACAAAAGAAAAAGTCCTAGATTTAGGGTCATTGCAAGTAACAACTGAGAAAACAAAACAGGTACCACTATTGCCAGCTATTGGAGTGATTTCATTAGTTAGTGGAGTCGTTTTGCTTATCATGAATAATACAAAGAAGGTATAAGTCTAAAAATGGTTACTGCTTAGCTCTGTTAATAAGTCTAATCTGACTAACTTACAAAGAAAGGTTTTGTCCAACTTGTTTGGCAAAACCTGTAAAACGAAAAGATAAGCAATCCGGAAGCACTTTGCAAAGCCCGACAAGCGAAGTATGAGCGAGGAGGGCGGTAGACAATAACTAAAGATTTACATCTACAGTTATCGGATTATGATCAGAGATATGACCTTTCAAAGAATAATTTAAAGTTTTTAATGTTTTCCCATTAGATGGTCTAAAGTGTTCCCCTACAGGTTTTACAAAAAACCAGTCAAGTTTAAAGTATGCAATTAATCTAGGTTCTTCCAGCTTAAAAGTACTTTTAAATCCTTTCCAGTGTCTTTGGTTAGAGTTTGCTAGAAGTCCTCTTCTTCCATTTGAGCTTTTTTTCTTGTCTCCGCTTAAATCAAAAGCATTCCCATCATTAAACTTAAACTTCTTTAAGCAGGCATAAAACTTTCTTTCATGATTTGGAAATATTATTGGTATGCTAGGAAAAAAGGGATCTTTATACTGAACAAGTTTACTTAAAGGAACTGCAGCTAATGCACTTGCTACAGGTAATCCAGGTACAAATGGAGTAGCAATAGCTCTTAAAATAAAATGTGGATCTCTAACTCTTTTTACAACTTCTTTTTTAAAAGATGTGGGTATAGTTTCAGTAGTCGAAGTATTAAAGTCACCAGCTAGTATTACAGGTGTTTTTTTATCTTTTAAGCTTTCTAAAATATATTTAAATTGTTTAAGTCTTTTATCAGAGTAAGCCCTATCTTCTAAGTGTGTAGAAACTACTGTTACTATTTGACCATCTGGTAACTTGATATCAGCAACTAATGCATTCCTGCTTCCATGCCTCACCTCTTTATATTCGATTTTTTCACTAAAAATCGCCATTGCTCCAAAATGCCTTACATGTTCAAGAGGAGACTGGCGCTTAATAGTTTCTCTTCTATACCAGTCATATTCATTAGGTATTCTAATCACTTGCGCAGAAATTATTGGAAATTTTGAGATTATTACATTTCCATGCAAACCTTTATAAAGTGTTTTATCAACTTCTTTCTTTTGAAATAAAGGTCCTACTTCTATAAATTCAGTTGCATAAGCATAATTCCAGTTAAGAGAATCACTTAACTCCAAAAGAATATTTTTATATTTCGTGCGAGGCATTCCAATGTCTACTTCGTTTAAACAAAGAATATCGGTGGTTGCAAAGGTATTTAATTCTTCTTTGAAATTCTTTCTGTATCGAGGTTTTACATTTGAAATATATTTTTTTTCGTAATCATTTTGATTAATAAGGATTTCCTTAATTTCTGCAATGTTAAATCCTCTCTTAATATTCCAGTGTGCTATTCGAAGATATGGTTTATCCAGTTTGTAATTATTGTTGCGCTCTATGACATAGACCATTGATAAATGGTTATCTAATTTAGCTTTAAGATCTGCTTCTGGTGTAGGCGTCTGGCTTAATTTTTCAAGTTCATTAAATGTAAAATCGGAAAATTGTCCCGACCCTGGGTCTATTACATTGATATTTTCTTCTATATGTCGCTTGTAAAGGGTTGATGAATCTTCACTATTTGCTATATTACAAGTAAAAAGGGATAGTATTAAAGTAAAAATAAATATTCTCATGATTTATAACTGAGTAAGAAAGGTTAATTAAAATGTAACCAATCCTTCTCTCATTCCTTTTACTGCAGCCTGGGTTCTATCATCAACGCTTAACTTAGTTAAAATACTCCTGACATGAGTTTTTACAGTAGCTAAAGTAATAAAAAGTTTTTCTGCAATTTCTTGATTGCTTTTACCATCAACAATTAATTTTAAAATATTAAGTTCTCTGTCAGATAATTGGACTGTTGGTATCTTAAATGGCGTTTTTATAACCTTTCCATCTTTTGCTTCGCTGGCTTTACTAGCAAAATCAACTTTTTTAACCTCACTTAGCTCTTTTCCATAAAGATTTCTTAAAACTTTTTCTGCCACCTCACTTGAAAGCCATATATCTCCTTCACTAACTGATTTTATTGCTGCGTATAATTGCTCTGGAGATATATCTTTTAAACAATATCCATCAGCGCCGCTAGTTAAGCTAGCTAAAATTTCTCTCTCTGATTCATGGACTGTTAACATTATTACTTTTATACTCGGATTAATTTCCTTGATTTTCTTTGTAGTTTCAATGCCATCTAATTCAATTAAACCAATATCCATAATTATTACATCTAGTTTTTTTTCTTTAGCAAGGTCAATTGCTTCTCTGCCATTTGAGGTTTCAGCAACAACCTCAATATTGCCCAATTTTTCAAGAGATGCTTTCAGACCAATTCTGGTTAAAATATGGTCTTCTACAAGCATAAGTTTAATTTGTTTGGGTTGGGTTTCTGTCATTGTAATTTCAATTATATTTGACTTTAATGTAAAAAACATCATCCTTGAGGATTAGTCAAGTTCAGGGATTTCAAATGTTATTCTTGTCCATTCCCCTTGCTTGCTTTGTGCCCATATCTTGCCCTCATGGGCTTCTACAATTTGTTTGCTTAGATATAAACCTAATCCGGTACTATTTGACGTTCTTGTTGATTGCGAAAATCTTTTAAAGAGGTTTGGCAATTCCCGTATAGATATACCCTCTCCAAAGTCTTGAATTGTAACCATTGTAGTTCCTTCTTCGTTTTTTGATGATCTAAGTTCAATTTGTCCGCCACTTGGAGTAAAGCTAATTGCATTCATAAGGAGATTTACTATAACCCTTTCAATTTCAAACGTATCACAAACAAATTGAAAGTTTGTAGGTATAACTTTTAAATAAATCTTTTTGTCTTCAAGCATTGGTTTAACAGAATTAATTGCCCGTTTTAAAAGCTCTGATGCTTCAATTGGTTCAAGTAATAATTTGTGTAACCTTGCCTCATATTTAAAAACAGTAAGCAGATTTTTTACAAGTCTTAGTGCATCACTATTATTTTGACTTAATAAAGACAGGATTTGTTTTTGCTCATTTGTTATATTTCCAAAGTATTCGTTTAGTAAATGTTTCAAATTTAGTTCAGCAGCTATTAATGGGGTTTTTAAATCATGTGTTAGTCCACCAATTAGATCTTCTAATTGTTTGGATTGTCCTTGGGTCTTGGTTATCTCACTAATAATTAAGCAGGCTCCAATAAGAACATTTGTCTCAGAAAATATTGGTGAAGCGCCAATATTAAATATGTGTTTTACCCACCCCTGATCAAAAGAAACTGCCTCTATTGAAGTTACCGAGTTAGTGTTTTTTATAAAAACTTCTTGAATTATTAAAAGATCGTTTAATCTATAGCAATTTTCATCATAATAAAAAGTTTTAAAATTTTCGCTGATATACTTTCCTATTTCATTTGAATCTATGATATTTAAATCTAAATCAAATGCAATAATACCTTCAGCTAAGTTATCAAATAAGTTTTCTAAGTTTACAAGTCTTTTTACTTTGACAAATTGCCAAAGGGGTTTAGTTAAGGATTGTGAGCTATTACTTGTAGTCACTTGGTTAAGATTTTTTTCTTTTGTAAGTTTTTTTGTATTATCTAAGCCAGGCATTTACTTCTTCTATTATTATTATAATATCTGGTTTACCTAATTAAATACAAGCAACCCCTATTATCTGTTGTTAAGAATCATCAATATAGGCATTATTTTTTCCTTTCTTGATTGAATTTATAAATCATCCCTAAGACAGATAAAAGGCTTTTCTTTTTTAAAGAGCTACTATTTTACGAAACTATAAGCAATTAACAATTAGACAAAGTCATCAATCATCCTTCCGACAAACTTATTTTGGTAAACTCATCCTTTAGATTAATGGATTAAGCGTATACTTGCATTACATTAATAGAAAGAACTAGTTTACTAATTATTTCGTAAGAAGAAAATAGGGGAAATATAATGCCAACAAAAATAAAAGTAAGCCAAGTAATGCAAGCAAATCCTCTAACAGTAGGACTAAAAACAAGTCTTTATGAAGCAGCAAAATTTATGAATGAAGAAAGTGTTGGTACGGTACTGGTATCAAACGGGCATAAAAAACTTTTAGGCTTGGTAACAGACAGGCAAATTATAGTTCGAGCCATTGCATATGAAAGAAATCTTTCAACAACAACTGTTGAAGATATAATGTTAAAGTGGCCAATGACAATTTCTCCAGAGACTACTTGTAAAGAAGCTTTAGATATAATGGGTGATTATGGATACAGAAGATTGCCTGTAGAAAAAGATGGAATTCTTGTTGGAATTATTTCAATTGGCGATCTTTCCACAGTAATTAAATTTGATGATGAACATGTAAAAGGTATGATTAAAGAATTAAGTAGTGATGTAAGGTGTAAATAACACCGTAAATCTCTAAAATAATGTCATTCCCCAGCTTGACTGGGGAATCCAGACATTGGCAGATAGATTTAACTTACTGGATTCCCGCTTTTCCGCCAGAGGCCCTCCAGAGGCGGGCAAGCGGACCCGTCCTTCGGCGGGCGCGGGAATGACAACAGTATTATAAAATTTTTAAATTGGTTTATTAGTGTTGTAAATAAAAAAAGTTAGAGGTCTGATTTCAGGTTAGACCTCCAACATTAAATAATTATAAATGCTCCTAATTAATTATAATTTTGTGACCAGGTAACAGTACCATTTGGTGAATATTCCTTGGACAAGCCACGTCGGAAACCATTCTTATAAGATGATTCTGAAGATGGTTGTCTACGGGATAATGCTGAAGCCGATTTCCAGTAGTATTCTTTAAACATTCCATTTCTTTCACCATTAGAATAGTGACCTTCGCTAGCCAGTTCTCCATTTTCAAAAAAGGTTTTATATGCAGTGTTTTTTCCATTATTTGTGCATCGCGTTTCCTTTGCTACATGGCCGTTTTTATAAAATGCTTTGCACACTCCATTTTTATTATTGTCAAGTATGCATTCATACTTGATTCTATCTCCACCCATGTAATGTTTTCTTGTCGTCCTACCAGCAGCAGAGCTTGCTTTAAAATTGTCCCAACCCATCCAACTCAACTCACTAAAATATGCATGAGACTGAGAAAAATTTAAACCACTTATCAATATTGCAATTGCAACTATTTTTTTTACATTTTTCATTGTCTTGACTCCTTTAATTTGTTTCCCTGATTAAGGTTAACTTTATTAGTTGGGAAAGACATTGAACTAAAGGATGATTTGTCTAATAATCTTTTTAAGATCATCCTTTAGATTATCTTTGAATAGATGTCTTTTTTTAATAAATGTATTAGGACTTACGCACACAGTTACTACTCCTAAAAAAACCTGCGGAACGCAAGCTGGTTTTTATCACATTTGACACCTAAGTGCGTAAGTCCTGTGTATGTTAGTTATCACCACCTGGTCTGCCGCCTTCTTCTCCGTCTACTCTGTTAGATTTATCACCACCTGCTCTGCCAGTAGTTTCACCGCCTGCTCTGCCACCAGTCTCA